>OCLY01000021.1_pt1 | contig 219258 bp, 183 predicted proteins | sample 1538971 | NCBI WGS metagenome assembly OCLY01 (sample SAMN04168657, study PRJEB22393) | human gut metagenome | biome: human gut microbiome; feature: stool | host: Homo sapiens | collected 2014-03-20
TTCGTAAACTTGGGTAAGATTTTATAGATATTGTTTGGAGAGGACTTAGAATTCACCCTCCCCATAACTGTAATATTTCCTTTGATGGTGAAACGCTTATAATGTAACTCCTGTTTTAAAGATGGCAATTTCACGATAACCTTTCTTCTCGTTATTAACGAACTCACCGCTTGCTACTTTAATCACATACTCGATAAAGCGTTCGCAAGTCTTTTCCATCGGTTCGTTCTCAACGATGACTCCGGCATTGAAATCAATCCATCCCGGTTTGTTTTTAGCCAAAGTAGAATTGGTGGAAATCTTCATCGTCGGAACGAAAGTGCCGAAAGGAGTACCACGTCCGGTGGTAAAGAGTACCATATGGCATCCGCTTGCGGCAAGGGTAGTAGCAGCTACCAGGTCATTGCCCGGGGCGGAAAGCAGGTTCAGTCCTTTCTTTTGCAGACGTTCTCCGTAAGGCATCACGCCGGATACATAGCTTTTACCACATTTCTGTGTACATCCCAGTGCTTTTTCTTCCAGAGTGGAGATGCCGCCGGCTTTATTTCCCGGAGATGGATTTTCACCCACAGGCTCGCCATGGGACAGGAAATATTCTTTGAAGTCATTGATCAAGTGTACGGTCTGTTCGAACAGGTCTTTGTTCTCGCAACGGTTCATCAGAATTGTTTCCGCACCAAACATTTCCGGAACTTCAGTCAGCACGCTTGTACCGCCTTGTGCAATCAGGAAGTCTGAGAACATGCCCAGCAACGGATTGGCAGTGATACCTGAGAAACCGTCGGAACCACCACATTTCAGTCCGACACGAAGTTCTGACAAAGGTACTTCCGTACGTTCATCTTTGGATGCTTTGGCATATAAATCGCGCAGAATATCCATTCCTTCTTCGTATTCGTCACCAACTTTCTGGGTTACCATGAATTTCACACGGTCCTGGTCATAGTCTCCTAAGAATTCACGGAATACGTCCGGCTGGTTGTTTTCGCAGCCCAAGCCTACTATCAGTACTGCGCCTGCATTCGGGTGAAGTACCATATCGCGAAGAATCTTTTTCGTGTTTTCGTGATCGTCTCCAAGCTGTGAGCAACCGTAGTTGTGCGGGAAAGCCACGATGGCATCTACCCCTTTTCCTTCCGTTTCACGGCGCAGGCCTTCGGCCAGTTGTCCGATGATACCGTTAACGCAACCTACAGTCGGGATAATCCAGATTTCATTTCTTACGCCGACATCACCATTTTTACGGCGGTAGCCTTTAAAAGTGAGGTTTTTATGAGGGATATCCAGAGTAACCTGAGTCGGATGGTAGGTATACTCCAACAGTCCGGCGAGATTAGTCTTGATATTCGTTTCATTCATCCAGTCTCCCTGTTTTTTTGCCATACGGGCATGACCGATAGGGTAGCCGTACTTGATTACGTTCTCGCCTTCTGCAAAATCTTTTAATGCAAACTTATGTCCAGCAGGAATGTCTTCGTTTAGTGTAATCTCTATTCCATCTACGGATAGATGCTCTCCTGCCGGGAGGTTAACAATGGCAACGGCAACGTTGTCGGCAGGATTAATTCTTAAATACTTTGTTTCCATGTACTTGTTTAGTTGGATTTTGTTGTTATTTGCTATGGTAATAGTCTATTGTTTCTACAGTCAACAAGTCAATCGGCATATAGTTGATGCAAGTCACGTCTTTCTTGAAAATGAGGTGATCGCAGAGCGCCTTGATGCCGTTGAGGCCTTGCAGTTCCGGTTGCTGGGCGATGAGGAAGGAAACGCTTCCTTCTTTCAGGCAAGTGACATTCCGTTCCAGAAGGTCGTAGCCTATCAGATTGAAATTTTTCTTTCCGCGACTTTGCAGGTATTCGCCGATAATGTAGACTTTTGAATTGAAAGTGATTCCATTCTTTACGTTCGGGTGAGAACGGAAGAATTCATCCAGCATTTCGTTATCTTCATCATTGCGTTCGGCATGCAAGTCAAGCTCCAGTATAGTACAAGACGGATGATGTTCCTCCATGTACTGCCTGAATCCGATTTCCCTGTTCTCTTGCTGGTTAGAACCGACAATTCCTTCATGTATCTTACGGAAAATAACGATTTCCTTTTCGTCTCTGGCAAGCAGCATTAGCATACGGGCGGCAAAGTATCCGCTTTGGCGTGAGTTCTGACCGAAGAAGGCGAGGGGAGGTACGTCTTTGATATTTGAGTCTATATATATATAAGGTATATCCAACGTTTGCAACTGATCAGTAAAGCCTTTCGTATATTGCGGAGCCGTAGGGGCCACCATCACTCCGTCCGGTTGCTGAGTCAGGATAGCTTCGCTGGCGTCTACAAACGAATGATAGTCGTATGGATCGTAATAGTTGATCTTTACCGAGGTATTGAAGTCCGAGTAGGTCGCGATAGCTTCGTGGATACCCAGTTCTACTGCTGTCCAGTATTCGCCTTCCAGATGTTGAGGCAGAAGACAGATGAATGTGTACTTCTTGTTGGAAGCCAGGGCACTGGCATACATGTTAGGTTGATAGTCAAGCTGCTTCAGAATTTCTTCCACCCGTTTTTTGCTTGCTTCTGATACTCCGCTGCGTCCGTGAATGACGCGGTCTACTGTTCCTACAGACACGTCTGCTAAACGGGCGATGTCTTTGATTCTGATTCTTTCGGGCAATTTATTCATACGATCACCTTATTTATATAGGTTTATGTGCTCGCACACAATAATAATCTTAATATTTTCGATACAAATATATAACAATTTTTGTAATTACGAAAATTGTTGTATCTTTGTGCCCGCACACGAAAGGTGTGTGGTATAACTCTGTTTATGTATTAATAGTCATGTAATCAGTAGTTTAACTCATAAAATGGGGTAAAAATGATAAATTGAAACTTCATAATATTAATAACTTAGAATTTAAAACATAAGATTATGGGAAAGAAAGTCGTTACATTAGGCGAAATCATGCTTAGATTGTCAACTCCAGGTAATACCCGCTTTGTTCAGTCTGACTCTTTTGATGTAGTATATGGTGGTGGAGAAGCGAACGTTGCAGTAAGCTGTGCCAACTACGGACATGAAGCCTATTTCGTAACCAAATTGCCGAAACATGAAATCGGACAGTCTGCTGTAAACGCATTGCGTAAATATGGTGTAAAGACAGACTTTATTGCTCGTGGTGGCGACCGCGTAGGTATCTACTATCTGGAAACAGGCGCTTCTATGCGTCCCAGCAAGGTTATCTATGACCGTGCTCATTCTGCTATCGCTGAAGCTGATGCTGCCGACTTCGATTTTGATGCTATTATGGAAGGTGCTGACTGGTTCCACTGGTCCGGTATCACTCCGGCTATTTCTGACAAAGCTGCCGAACTGACTCGTCTGGCTTGCGAAGCAGCTAAGCGTCATGGCGTAACTGTATCGGTTGACTTGAATTTCCGTAAGAAACTGTGGACAAAGGAAAAAGCACAGTCTATCATGAAACCGTTGATGAAGTATGTGGATGTATGTATCGGTAACGAAGAGGATGCGGAACTGTGTCTGGGCTTCAAACCGGATGCTGACGTTGAAGCAGGCCACACAGATGCTGAAGGCTATAAAGGTATCTTCCAGCAGATGATGAAAGAATTCGGATTCAAGTATGTGGTTTCTACATTGCGCGAATCTTTCTCTGCTACTCACAATGGTTGGAAAGCTATGATATACAATGGCGAAGAATTCTATACTTCCAAACGTTATGATATCGATCCGATTATCGACCGTGTAGGTGGTGGTGACTCTTTCTCCGGCGGTATTATCCACGGTTTGATGACTAAGCCTAACCAGGGTGCAGCTCTTGAATTCGCTGTTGCTGCATCTGCTTTGAAACACACAATCAATGGTGACTTTAACCTTGTTTCTGTAGAAGAAGTGGAAGCATTGGCTGGTGGTGACGCAAGCGGTCGCGTACAGCGATAGTTGAGAGTTGAGAATGGAGAGTTGAGAGTTTGAAAAATCAATTCATTTAAAATAAGAAATTAAAATGGCAAAATTCGATAAAATAGCCGTATTGAATAAAATCGGCTCTACAGGTATGGTTCCTGTATTCTATCACAAAGATGCGGAAGTGGCAAAGAAAGTAGTAAAGGCTTGTTATGACGGTGGTGTTCGTGCTTTCGAATTCACCAACCGTGGTGACTTTGCACAGGAAGTATTTGCTGAAATCGTGAAATATGCAGCAAAAGAATGTCCTGAAATGGCTATCGGTATCGGTTCAATCGTTGATCCGGCTACTGCTGCTATGTATCTTCAGTTAGGAGCTAACTTTGTGGTAGGTCCGTTATTTAATCCGGAAATCGCTAAGATATGTAACCGTCGTCTGGTAGCTTATACTCCGGGTTGTGGTTCTGTATCTGAAGTAGGTTTTGCGCAGGAAGTAGGTTGTGATCTTTGCAAAGTGTTTCCGGGTGATGTATATGGAACTAACTTTGTGAAAGGTTTGATGGCTCCGATGCCATGGTCTAAGCTGATGGTGACTGGTGGGGTAGAGCCTTCCAAGGAAAACCTGACTGCATGGATTAAAGCAGGTGTATTCTGTGTCGGTATGGGATCAAAACTGTTCCCGAAAGACAAGGTAGCAGCAGAAGACTGGGCTTATGTAACTGCAAAATGCGAAGAAGCTCTTAGCTATATTGCCGAGGCTCGCAAAAAATAAGATTAGAGAGCGAAAGCTATCTATAAATAAAAAAGAGGCTGATGCGTCAGCCTCTTCAAAATATGCCTCAAAGGGTTAGTTAGTTTAGTTAGTAATGAGGCATATTTTCCATTTTGTTTAAAGGTGTTTAAAGGGGATAAGTCATCGGAATGAGTGATCATTTTGGTGACTTGTTTTTTTTGTTGGTCGTAAGCGCTTCTTTTAAGAATGATGTGGCATTCGCATTTTGATAATCCGTCCGATAACGAGCGCTGCAATGTACACCACGGCAAAGCCTACGATTGAAAATACAAACGGTTTCTGTTCATTGAAAGTGCGGCGTGGAGGTACAGCGGTATAAGCCTCGTTGGCTGTAGTCTGATTGTCAGACTTGGTGGCTGCTGTTACTTGCAGTGTTGTTTCTGTTGCTACCATCTGGCAGCTATCTGTAGTTGTGGTTACAGTATCCACTAATATTTCTGTAGACATCTTTCTTACCCTTTTAAGTTATACGTAAATTCCTGTTATGGTTTCAACACAGTACTTATGGTTTAGTTCAAAGGGATTCTTAAAATCGGCGCAAAGGTAACTAAAAAAGTAAACGATGGAGCATGAGAAGCATATTCTTTTCAAATGATTTGATGTAGATCAATTATACAGGCAGACAAGGCACATGCAATCGGGGTTATCGCTGTTGTGCAACGCCATACCAATGATAAAAGTTGTATGTGTGTTGTGCTAAAGAAGAATCTCTTCTTCTGTACATACAAAGAGGAGATTCTTCACGATGTTAATTGTTCGGACGACAAAGATGCCTTAATTAGTTATTCAGGTACATAAATGATTTCACCGTTATCCAGTTCATAGGCAATGCCTACCTTTTTCCCACGTTTACCTTCTTTCTTGTCCTGATCTTCGGACGGGGTATACCGGTTGATTTTATTGCCTTCCTTGGTAATGATTTCCATATTCTCTTTACCCGGATTCTTTACCATCGTATAGTCTTCCTGCGAGAAAACCTCTGTCATGTTATACCGGCTGACAAGTGCTACCATCAATGCAACGGCAAAAACCATCGCAATGTCGAACAGATTGGATACTACGCTGATCGGGTCGGAGTCTTCCTCTTTTCGCAATAGGTTATGTTTCATTTCTCTGAGGTTTTATGGATGGAACGTTTGTCATTGAGCAATTCGGATATGAATTCAAGGTTGGTCATATCCTGCAGGTACCAGCGTTGTTTCACTTGCTGTGTAAGGAAGCCTACGGCACCGGCTACCAGTCCGACTACAGTGGTGGCGAAAGCGATCTGCATATTGTAAGCCATGGAAGCAATATCTCCGCTGGCCAGTCCTGCGAGGGCGGGTCCCATTGGAATTAATGTTCCCATCAGACCTAAGATCGGTCCCAGTTTGGTCAGGGTCTTGGAGATGGCTAAGTCTTTGTCCGCTGCGATTTCAAAATTAGCCAATAAACGTTGTACCTGTGCCGGAGTATCACGGGCGTCCAATACCTGACGCATATAGGTAATGACAAGTGATCTAGAATTTTCCGGAAGTTTGGAACTCAGTTCTTCTACTGTGTCCGGAGTCAGCTTGCTCAGCTCGTTGCGGAGCAGGGTTTCCGTTTTACGAATGGACAGATATTGACCATAGAAACTACCGGCAAGTAAAATCGCGCGGCAAAAGAGGATGATTAATAAAACGATGACAGGAACGAGCAAGCCTGTTGAAATCCAGTATAAAATATCTGATATAAAGTTCATTGTTATTGATAATTTGAAGAGTTATTTATTCTATTATTGTTTCACACTTTTTTCTTTGTTTCTGTTTCGGATGTTCCACCAGAGAAGTCCGAGAATTCCGCCAGCCAGTGCGATGACTATGACGCCTGTCAATGCTTTCCAGTCTATTTCACTGACACCTGCTGCGGAAGTCTTTCCGTTGACTGTGGCAACAATTCCCAAAACGGCTACCAGGGCATTGGTTAGGAAAAATAGTTCGAGGCGCAGTTCTTTTTCCGGCAACAAATAGAGCAGTATAAATCTGCCGCAAGGGATGGCTGCCAGGATAAAGGCTGCATAGCTCCATGCTATCGTTTGAAATGAAGTACCCGGAAAAGCAAAGATGAGATATACCAGCCCGCTGAATAAAACCGGGAAAATCAATAATCCCGGAAACCAGCGGAGAAAACGGTACATGAGTATCATGCGCGGCTTGACCGGATAGTCATTGGCTACGTGGACGGCAAGCATGGCATAAGCCATTTGTATGCAGACTTCCACACTGAGGAGTACGGAAGTATCTAGCATCAAGAGCTGATTGCTTAGCCAATTGGCTATCTGAGTCTTCGATTGCTCGATAGCATACGGCCACATCAATCCGGCGAAGACAGCGCAGATAGCGGTGATAATACCGACCGCTATTAATTTCCAGAACGTTTGCTTCAACAGAAAGTTAAATGCTGTAAGAAGCATAAGTACAAGAACAACTGTATCCATTATATGATTTTACAATTTACAAGTTACGATTGATAATTCACAGGACGTGGGTTACATCTGACTGCTTTTGCGGCGCTTGCGTACAAAGAGTATCAGAGCAAGAATAACGATAATGACAGCGATGCCTACGGCTACATTGCTTAATGTATTTGTCTGATTTTCGGCTGTCTGATTCATCTCTTCTTTTTTCATCACCACTCCCTTGTTGCTGCCGCTTGCTTTTGCTTCACGGATTTTAGAGATATTTTCTTTGTACTGTGTAGCGGTTTGTGCGTCTGCTTTCGATGCAATGAAGTCACGGAGCTTGGCATTGTCACAAACAAATCCGGAACAAGACGGGCGGTAAGTATTGACAATCTCCGTATGAAGTTTGCTAAGTTCCGCTACCTGTTCTTCACTTGCTTGCCACAATCCCTTACGGGCGCTTTCGAGCATGACGGCAGTCATCTCTTCCAAAGCGGCAGGATTCTGTTGTTCGAAATATTGTTTGACTCCCAAGTTCAGTTCATCCTTCACATATACATTATATATATTATCCCAAAGCTCTTTGTCGATTGCAGCCGGTTTCATCACATTCCATCCATAGGTATTGGTGATCACTTCTGCAAATTCACTTGCCGAAGAAGCCCCGCCTTTCATTTTCTCTTTGATGTAAGTTGGGTTCAGGATAGTGGTGCGACTTTCTACGCCGACAGCCTCTTTCAGTTCCTGCATCTTCATATGGTTCCGGTTGCGATAATCACTGAGGTAGGCATCCGGATCTTTGCCGGTCACATTGCGTACGGCGAGATTCATACCTCCCATAAATTCGTATACATGGTCAAGGCTTAAAGCTCCCCAGGTATTACTTTGCCGTGGTTGTACGACAACATCCGTCCGGGTCAGTGCAGCCTCGAAAGCGAACTTTTGGAATACTTCCCAATTCTTTTCGCTGCCGTAATACGCGCCCATATTATTGAGATAAGTATCGGCGATTTCCGATTCATTCTCCCAGCGGTCGCCGGATTCTACCATTTCCTGAATACCGGTTCCATACATACCGTTGGCTCCTCCGAATACCCGGAATGTTGAAATTTCGCGGGCATCTTTCGGGCTTAATCCTTTTTCGGTCAGCACCCGTTCGGCTTCTATTACGCTGGAGGCAACCTGATTTTCATATTTGTCGTCTTTGGCGGCGGCAGCCATTTCTACTGCACGGTTGATGAGGAAGAGACGGGAGGCGGCAAGATCACGAAGTTGTCCGGAAGTCTGGACTACCACGTCGATGCGCGGACGTCCTAATTCGGTTGAAGGAATCAGTTTTAAATCGCTGACACGACCGAAAGCATCACGGACAGGCTCAACACCTAACATATAAAGTACCTGTGCGATGGTTGCCCCTCCGGTTTCAATAAACTCGGATGACCATAGTGTATAACTGACCTTGCGTGGTATGGAGTCGTTGTGACGTTGCTTGTACCTATCAATTGTCTGCTTGGCCAAAGCAATACCTTTTTCCCAGGCAGACTCTGTCGGAGTCGCTTCGGCATTAATGGCATACATATTACGTCCGGTAGGTAGCGTGTTCGGATTAGCGATCGGGTCACCACCGGGTGTGGGAGCTGTGTATCCGCCTTTCAAGGCATTCATCAGACTGCTCAGTTCCTCTTCCGGACTTGTCAGAAGTGCATTTTTATAATTGCCTACATTCTTGATGGTACGTTCTACTTCAGCTACTGCAAGCGCAAATTCCACCTCTTCTTTGCTGTATTCTTTCGGAGCCTTTCCCATAGCTGCCATCATTGCTGACATACCCTGCGGCTTTTCAGTCTTTCCTGCCATTGCCGGTTTGCCCGAAGCGTCTGTGGATGTATCCTTATTAGCCTTCATGCTGGCTTCCATTTTCTTTAAAGCTTCCGGACTGGCACCCATTGATTTGGCCATTTCCATCGCTTTTTCCGGGTCCATGTTAGCACCCATTTTCTTCATGGCTTCTTTCATGCCTGCAGGCATTTTACCATGAGGTCCTTTTTCCATTTTTGCCGAAGCCGGATGACCATTGCCCGACGGCTCATTATCAGCCTGATCCTTTTTGGCTGCGGCAGCCATCATCATTGCCATCATGCCTTTGGGGGCATTGCGCTCGGCTTCTATCTGTCTCGCTTTTGCCAACTCTTGCGGAGTGATTCCGGCTGTGTGGCAAATCAGTTCGTCGGTTGCCAGTGAAGGGTTAGCCATCAGTCTCTCTACGAGAAGGCGGGCAGGCATGAGATATTGCTGGGTAAAGACACTTCGGTGTTTTTCGGCAGATTCTGTAGCTTTGCCGCGTTGCTTGTCAAGAGCAAAAAGACTATAGGCAATCGGTTCTGTTGCCATCGCGTAGACAGAAGAAGTTATTCTTTCCGGTTCGTAAGGAACTCCCATTGTGTAAAGCTGCCCCGTGATTTTCTCTGTAGCCAGTTCTTCGGCAAAGTTTTCTACACGGGCGATTTCATCTTCCGTATACGGTTTATTAGCCATACTGTCCAGTCCTAAATCACGATGGATTCCCATCTTCACAGTCAAGGTTTTCACAGCCAGCGACTCCTGATCTTTGTTTGCCTTCTGGGAGTTATTATAGATTTTGATCTTTTCCATTAATTCCCGGTAAATGCCGCGTACGCTGCTTTCAAGGAAAGGAGGAGTGAGATATGATTGCAAGGTAGCATAAGAACGGCGTTTGGCCATCATACCTTCTCCGACGTTTCCGATAGAGTAGAGGTAGTAGTGGGGAACGGCTCCTACCAAACGGTCCGGCCAGTCATTGCTGCATAATGCGACTTGTTTTCTCGGAGTGAATTCGAGACTGCCGTGTGTACCGAAGTGAATCAGTGCATCGGCTTTGAAGCCATGTTGCATCCACAGGTATGAGGCAATGTAGGTGTGTGGCGGAGCCATGTCGGTGCCGTGCACCACCTGGAAGGAGTTGTCACCGCTTCCGGCAGCGTTTTGTGGCAATAGCACAACGTTACCGAACTGTAAACGGGCAATACCTAATTTGCCGTCAGGAGTCACCATATAGTTGCCGGGAAATTCTCCGAAAGCATCTACCACCTCCTGATACTTTTCGGGACGAAGCGATTCTTTCACCCAGCTTTCATACTGTTCTTTGGTGATCAGTTCGGGATGTCCGTTTTGCATGAAGTCGTTGAAAGCTCCTTCTGCATAAGCGTTGAATACCGCCCCCTGGGCTTGTATCATTTTTCCCAGTTCCTGAGCGTTGGCAGGCAGACCGGATATATTATATCCCTCTTGTTTCATACGAAGCAGAAGATTGTAAAGGGAAGGTACTACTTCCATGCCGGCAGCGGTCAATGCGTTCTGACCGGGACCTTTGTAATAATAGATAGCTACTTTCTTCTCAAAATTAGGTTTTGTTTTCAGATTCAGGTAGTTGTCTATTGTAGATACAAAAGTCTTCAGACGTTCGGGGACGGCATACGAATGGCGCAATCCTTCTTTATCTTCATATTGTGCGAAAAGGGCGAAAGGGCGGATAGCTCCGTCTATTTCCGGTGTTACGATGCTCTGTGACATAAAGCCTCCCGACATACCCATCGGATCGTTTTCCCATTCATCCACAAGACTGTTGATTGTGAGCGGAGCGAACAAAAGGATATTTCTGGCTTTCAGATAATCAACCATTTTATCTCCCATACGTCCGTGTGCCATATTGATGACGGCATCGGGCTGCACTTCCTCAATGAATGACATGAATCTTGTCATGGATTGAACGGGATAAACATTATATCCCGCATTCTCCAGCGCTTTTATCAGATCGGTGGCATCTGCCATTTGTCCGGTAATCATGATTTTTCGTGCCCCTTCTTTATAAAGGTTATTCTCTTGCATGAATTTCTCATAATCGGCAACGGTAAGAAATTCCTGTTCATCATCCGGATTACTGATTCCGGCATGATAAAGCATATCGCTCGGTCTTTCTATCGGATCTTCCACTTCGGGTACAGCAGAAGCCTTTCCGTCAATGGCTTTACGGATATAGTTCAGCATATTGCGGTAGTTGGTCTTTCCGCCGTTGCTCAGATAGCCGCGTATGAGATTCTGCTGTATACTGTCGAGGTTGCAGATGTTATTGGCAGGGTTGGTAGCCATAGAGGTGTATACGGGGATACCCTTATCTGCTGCCTGCTGTATTTGCTGACGTTGTTCTTCGACAATGCGCAGTCCCATGCCATTGATGAATACCATGTCATAACTGGTCAGACGATCGAGGTTGTCAAGAGACACTTCGCTGAGTTTGATGAATGAATTGTCGTTGGCTTTCGAGATGCTTCCCTGCTGTATGGTCTGGAAGTTGACGAAAGCTATTTTGGTAGCGCTGAACCAGGTATTCCATACGGATAGACCTATCAGGGCTGCTACAACGATGCATCCACCTAAAATGATTTTACTTTTCTTTTTCATTTCTCTTATTTTTAGCTTTGTATGTAGTTCTATTGTTGCCGTTTATTTTTTGAAGAGCCTGTCTATATCCAGTGATAGTCCTAATGTCAGGTTGGTTCCCGTCGTGGTAGGAGAGTTGAAATAATAATAATCCGGCACATAGTCGAACAGGTTGTTTACAGCCAGATTCATATTGATCCCTTTTATAATTCCCAACGAGAAAGTAAAATCCCATATCATATATCCCGGATACTCGACTGCCTGGCTTCCGGCAGACGGATTGTTGAAACTATCGTTGTAGATGTTTGTTTTAACTTTTGATAGCAAACGTCCGTTGAGTGAATAGTTGAAATCGACTTTGTTCAGAGTCTTGCCCCAGTCGATTCTTACAGTTGCCGTATGGGGTCGTGTATCTGTGAATTTCTTTTGACCGTCGCGCATGAACTCATGAATATAGGTGTATGACAGACGATAACCGAGTCCGCAAGGATACTTGGCGGAAACGTTGGCGTCAATTCCTGCAATATCCATTTTGTCGGTATTGGTATAGATTTGTCCTTTGGGGTCTTCGCTGTAAACGGTATTGATACGATTGTGTACCAGGTTATAATATCCTGTAATGGAGAAGTTATAACGACTCTTGGTATATTCGGCAGATACAGAGAAATTATGGCTTGTTTCCGACTTAAGGTCCGGATTACCATAAATCATCATCATATTTGCCATATTGAACACCATATACATCTCCTTCAGGGTAGGAGAGCGGAATCCTTGCGAATACGATCCTCTTAATGAACAGTTGCCTATCTTATACATCATTCCCAAATGTGGAGACAGATGGCGTACATTGGAGTCGGAGAAGTAGTCGAATCGTAATCCGGCTATCACATTCAGTCTTTCTGTGGGGTTCCAGTCGAACTGACCGAACGCGTCTGCCGTATGCATGGTGTGGTCTGCGTTATCAGTGAACTGGTAAGACATCAGATAATCGCGTAGGTAGTCGGCACCGACAGTCAGCGTATGCTTTCCGTTGAAGGTATAATTATAGAGTGCATGCACATTGTGCTGTACATTACTGTAATCACGCACGTCATTTTTATAAAGAGACTGATAATCACTCTTATCATACTGGTCGAAAGTATAGCCGACTTCAAGGTTACTCATTATATTGAAGGTGTAGTTAGCTTTCATTCCACCGCTGAATCCCCGGTATCTGTCCTGGGTATCCCCCGGTTTATTGCGTTCACGGAAATAATAGCCGGCTCTTCCCGTCAGTTTGAGCGTTTCCAGCGGACGATATATTAACCGTTCTTTGAAGTTCCACACCCGGCTTCCGAACACAGTAGAGAAATCTCCCGGATTATCTACGGCATAAGTGTCTACATTATTATATTGCACGTTGGTCAGGCTGTTGAATTTACCTGCATTAAATCCTGCAGTGCCACCATACCGCTGGTCGTTGTGTTCGGAGAAACGTGAATTAAGATTTAAGTTCCATGGATCGTCCGATTCGCGGGTGATAATGTTAATTACTCCTCCGATAGCACTGGAGCCGTAAAGGGTAGATGCTGCGCCTTTCACTATCTCTATACGTTCTACATTGTCGAGATTCAGACGTTCGTAGTCTACATTATTCAGTGTCTCTCCTGCCAGTCGTTCACCGTCCACCAAAAACAGTACGGAGTTTCCTCCGAAACCTTGCATGTTGATAGAGGTTTGCTGATCCATGGCGAAGGAGAATTCGATACCTGGCAACTCTGTCTTCAGCAGGTCGGCTACGTTGTTGGCATTTACTTTCTTAATATCATCTGAGGTGATTACCCGGGTGATGATGGGAGCGTCCTTCAGCAATTTGGGAGTACGGGTACCGGTTACAACGACTGTTCCGAGGTCGAACTGATCTTCGGATAAACGGAAGTTTATTTTCTTTTCCTTCTCGGTGGTTATTCTTTTTTCTTCTGTTTGATAACCTATGTAGGAGGCAGTAATGATATAAGAACCGATTCCGGGCAGTTGTAATGTATAGGTTCCGTCGGCACTGGTGACGGCTCCTGTTCTTTCCCCTTTTATGGAGATGGTGGCTCCCGGGAGAGGTTCACCGTTCGTATCAGTGACACGTCCGCTGATATGTTCAGTCGATTGTTGTGCGAATGTGGAACAGGTTGCTATAAAGGAGAAAATCAAGATGGATACTATAAATGTAGGTTTCATTCTTTGTAATTGGTTGCTTAGTTGTTTTCTTCGAAATCAAGCGGATACAGGAAGTCAAAGTCGATATATCCTTTTATGCCTCTGGCATTGGTATAGTTGGTAAAACGAATGGCTGCATAGGTATTATCCTTCAACCGTATCAGATAGACTTGATTGGACATGGTGTAAATAGGAGGCATACTTGAAGTGTCTACGTTTAACCAGCCGGATAAAATATCATTACGATAGTCTTCTGTATATTTAATGTTTCCTTCCATCATACCGGACATGTCGATTGCAATTTTATCCGTCGTCCATTCGTCTTTTACAAAATTCTCTTCGGCAGGAAGTTTTCCACTGGCCTTCAGGTCATCAATACTTGTATAAGTTGTCTGGAAGGCTGCACCTTCATTGGTTTTGATGTCGTAGCGGTGGATGGCAAGGTCCCATTCTGCCGGTATCTCGCTCTTATGTTCCTCTCCGATTTCAACAGTCATTGCTTTACGTTCAGATAGGTCGATATAGACCCAGTTAGTGTATTCAGTAGCATTGATTTGTGAAAAGCTACTCTCTTTAATCTCCATTTCCGCTTCGATGGGATCGTCGTAAATCCCTTCAAACATTCCATTACAAGCTGAGAGCGACATAGCCGCTCCCAGTATCATGATATTTCTGAAAATAGCGTTACTGCTTCTTCTCATTTCCTCTTTTAATTATTTATTGTGCACTAGTTTCATTGACGTTTCCGGTGAATACTGCGGTGATTGCCATAGGCATGCTTCCCGGTTTGAAGGCTACCGTAATTTCGGCTTTACCATCGGTCGTAACCGTACCTTCCAGACTTTCACCTGTAATTGCAGTGGGGGTACCGCTTGCGGATTCAGCTGTAGATTCAAATGCGCCTAAACTGAGCGTGTAACCGCTATTTGCTTTTTCAACCTTTACTCCGCTAATCGTGAAGTCTCCCAAATTCATATTACCGCCTCCTGATAAATTGCCAAAGCCGTTCAGAGTGATATCTACCGTAGTTTCGGATGCACGTTTAACGATTGCTTTACAATCTTCGGTAGAGCCGTACGAAGTTCCCCGAACGCTGATGGCGAGGTTTGTGTCATACTGATAAGTGGAGGCTACATAATAAGCGATCGGAGTTTCTCCTTGAATGAAATTGATATCTATACCACCCATCGGTACAGGAACATTGGCTTTCAGAGTTAATACTTTAGCATCGCTGACACTACCTTCCAATGTGTATTCGTAGTTGCCGGGAGTGTTTCCACCCATAGCCAGAGCAACTTCACCTTCGCCTTTGAAAGATTTAGAAGAAACTTTCAGATTGTTCAGAGTAAAATCTCCGGACCCGGATTTATATACGAGATTAATAGTACCATCTGTATTTGCAGTAATTGTTGCGCTGGCATCGCTGCCCATCAGATAGTCAGAGAACATTCTGCTTTCACCGATAGAGTAACCCTTATAAGTTCCGGCAATTGCTTTCGCTTGCTCAGTATTGTCGGTATTGTCGTCGTCGTCGCTACAAGAAACAAAAGTGAATGAGAATGATAGTGCCATGAGAGCAACCATCCATAAGTTTAATCTTTTCATACTGAATTTTGATAGATAATGATTAATTAAATTTCCGTTTGCAAAGTTACGGGGATATATAAGTGACGGCAATACCTAAAAGAAATGAAAAGAAATGAACCGTTTAATCATATATAGGTATTGGATGGCGGGGCATAAGTCTTTATCTTTGCAATTCTATATTAATTAAATATTAAAAACACAAAATTGAGAAGAAAATGAAAGGTGGCTACAGTAGAAAAAGTGTATTGACAGGACTTGCTTCTTTCCTGATTGTTTTGTTTACTATGCCTTTGGGGCATGCATTAATGATTTGCATGGAACATGCGCTTTCGTCTGTGGCGCTTCATTATGCAGCTTTCTCGATGGGAGCTGTGGGATTAGTGATGGTGATCGTCGGAGTATTTGCCAAAGGAGATACCCGGCAGACGTTGTGGGGGCTTTTTGGGGGACTGCTCTTCTGGACCGGATGGGTGGAGTTTATATATGTTTACTATGCGCATCGTTATGAGGTGCAGCCGTTGCTGAATGCTGCCGGAGAAGTGGTTACGAAACCGGAGTATCTGATCATGCCTTCCTCATTCGGCTTTTGGGTAATGTTCATGTTGATTTATCTTTTCAGCATCAAGAGCGGATGCGATTTCTTTACCTATCTTCAAAAAGTCTTTTTCCGTAAAAGTACTGCCACTATTGTAGTAAAGCCAATGACGCGGCATACGTCTATCGTAACTTTCATGGAACTGAATCTTATCATGTGGACCAGTTATCTGGTTTTATTGTTTTGCTATGATGAAAATTTCATTGGCGAACATAGCCCTGTTACTGCCGTTGTTGCGTTCGGTTGTCTGGTCGGTGCATTCTTTATGTTCAGGCGTTTGTTGAAAATCAGTCAATGGGGATACGCTATCCGTTTTTCTATTGCCACTGTCGTTGTGTTCTGGACATTTGTGGAAGTGCTTGGACGCTGGAATCTTTTTCATGAAATATGGGTAGAGCCGATGGCGTACAAGACTGAGATGATCACCATACTTCTTGCCTTCTTCGCTCTGTTGGCTTTCCTGTTTTATCAGTCTGCCAAAAAGAAGAATCGTTCTGTTTCCTGACCCTATTGTTTTTATCGTTCCTATCCGCTTTTGTATTCCTACTCTTATTTTACTTTCGCAAAAACCTTCCGCATTGCACTCTTGTTGTAGGGGGCGTGCGGGATGCGTAACTAAAAATAATAAAGTTATGGAAACGAAAGAGATTACAAAAGAGAAAGAAATGATGCACCTTGCTGATTGTATGGCTTCCATTATTAGCCAATTGAAAGAAGAAAAGAAATATTCGGCTGTACATACCTATAATAGTACACTGAATTCTTTCAAGGCTTTTTCTGATGGTGATGAGGCTAAGATGTCAATAGATGAGGTGTTCACAGCCGCACGGCTGAAGGATTATGAGGTGTGGCTGCGTCAGAAGAATGGTAAGTGGAATACTATTTCTACGTATATGCGCACGCTTCGGGCAGTGTATAATAGGGTTTGTCCTCCGGGAAGTGCTGAGTATCGCCCGAAACTGTTTGATGGTGTGTACACGCGGGTGGTTTCGCAGACCAAACGGTCGCTCACAGAAGACCAGATGCGGATGCTGCTCACTACGGACCTTGCGTCATTGCCACAAGACGTGCAGCGTGCGTTGGCTTATTTCCGGTTGATGTTCTTTTTTAGGGGGATGCCGTTTATCGATCTTGCTTATTTGCGTCAGCAGGATATACAGGGTAACTCCATTGTATATTGCCGTCACAAAACAGGACAGCAGATGACAGTACGGGTTCCTAAAGAGGCGCAGAGTTTGTTGAAGGAATATCGTAGCAAGCATCCGGACTCTGTCTATCTGTTTCCCATTTTGGATGAGACGGTGAAAGATGATGCTGAATTGTACGCCTGTTATCTGCGTGCTCTGCGCCATTTTAACAAGGGATTGGAGAAGATGACGGCATTGTTGTTACCGGATGTGAAGGTCAGTTCGTATACCGCCCGGCATACATGGGCTACATTGGCATTCTATCAAGGGCTACTGATAGGGGTTATCAGTAAGGCATTGGGACATTCTTCTATCAAGGTGACGGAAACTTACCTTAAACCTTTTGAAAACGAAAAAGTGGATAATGCCAATGATGACCTGATTGTATCTATTGTAAGGTTTAAGGAGAGGAAAGATTATAAATATCTAGCTGTGCAAAAGAGATTTATAGGTATACCGTTACTTACCAAGTAACAGGTTATTTCGGGTGACAAAGGTGGAAATAATCCTTCATATATCAAAATAAATGCTTTAATTTATCTTTAAACCTGTAAATATTTAACTGTTTCGCAGCACATATACACGTAAAACGACATATTGTTTCGGCTTTCATTTGAAACAACACATAATGCCTTTATCCATCTTTGAACTTTCAAAAACGGACCGCTATTCTATTTACTTAATCTTTGTAGAAAGTACCTTTTTCGTTTAAGAATTTTGTAAGAAAACACTTTTTCTTTCTGTTGCGGACTGCTTTTAGCTGTTACTTGGTAAGTAATTTCCGGTAACCTTTCTGTTACTTGGTAAGTAACGGTTGAACAAAGCAAACCATATGTTATCTATACGCACACAAACAGCTATTGCCGTGCTGCAAGATCTTTCATTCGATACTGTTTTGCAAACGGCTAATTTCCTCCTTTCTGAAGGAGAATGGAAAGATCTGTTCGACAAACTGGAAGCAGGGCGGCTCATCCGTCGTTTGCCGAATAAGGAGCCAGGAATACTCTCTTCGTATGAGTTAAGCCGCCCCTTGTCGGATATATCTTTACTGGACGTACTTGAAGCTACGAATGAACCTATCCGTTGCAATATGCCTACCCCTGAAGAATTTTATATATACCATAGGCAGATAGCCAACAAAATCGGTGTTTTCAATCAAGTGGCACGTACATTTCTGGCAGATATTAAAATAGCCGACTGGTAAACCTTCAAAATACCTCCATCATCATGAACATACCTGAATGTATCAGTTTTATAAACCGGAGAACTCTCTGCTGCGGATTGCTATTGACCCTTCTTTCTTACGGCTATGCCCAACAGAGAACAGGTGAAGAAGTATCTGGTAAGCCGATGATGCTTTACTTCCATTTTGACAGGGTGCTGGTGGACAGCAGCTACATGGATAACAGTAGAACGTTCCGGCATATGGACCAACTGTTCACCATTCTGTCCATCATGCCGCACACAATAGAAACAGATACTCTTACCTTCCTCCAGTCGGGAAAAACAATGTATCCGCAAAGAAATCCGGTAGCGGCTTCTTGCCGCCGACGTCCCTTGCTGGCACTGAAAACCAATCTTTTGTTTGACGCTGCACTGATGCCGAATGTGGAAATAGAAGTGCCTGTCGGCAAGCGTTGGTCGGTAAATGGAGAATATGCGTTCCCTTGGTGGCAGTTCGACAGGGGCAAGTACTGTATGCAGGTGTTGATGGGCGGTCTGGAAGGACGCTATTGGCTGGGAAGCCGCAAGAGTCGTGAAGACCGTGAAGTGCTGACCGGACATTTCCTGGGACTCTATGCCGGAGGTGGAAAATACGACCTGCAATGGGGCGAAAAAGGCTATCAAGGTGAATTCTTTATCGCTGCCGGCGTCAGCTACGGATGGGCTACACGTATTGCCCGCCATCTGCATCTTGAATTTAATATAGGCATAGGCTTGCTGCGTACGGACTACCGCCACTATCATGCACGCGACAATTACCAAACCTTGCTCTGGCAGGAAAACGGGAAATATACCTGGTTCGGTCCCACAAAAGCGAAAATCTCGCTCGTCTGGCTACTGAATCGTAGAGTGAAGAAAGGAGGCTCAAGATGAACGGTAAGCGATTATTGACGAACGACATACGTGCTGAATTACCATTCACCTGCATACATCTATGGATACTCCTTTGTCTGTTACTCTTCCTGGCAGGGTGCGAACGCAGGGAACTTACTTATTATGATGCGGCGGAAATCACTCTGACTGCCGATTGGAGCCAATCCGGGATGGACAACAAGGACGAGGCGGCGCGAGGCGCCACTGCCATATTCTACCCGACCAATGGCGGTGAGCCTAAAATCTTCCTGATGGGTGATTACTCGCGGGAAGCCATAAGACTGCCGGAAGGAGTTTACAATGTCATTCTTTTCAACCGTTCCTTTACAGATTTCAGCAATATCGCTTTCCGGGGAAACGACGGATACGAAACATTGGAGGCTTATAACAAGAAAATAGAAACACGGACAGACGGAGAAACGGATACCCGCACCATTACCGGTTCTCCTGAAAAGCTAGCTTCCGCCACAATGGAAGGTTTCACGGTAACAGAGGATATGCTGGGCAACTATTCCCAGACTACCTCCGGTAAGTCGGCATATTCCGTTGAGTCAGGAGATGATCGTTGCACGCTGCACCTTGTCCCGGAAAAACGGACGAGCGAAGTAATAGCTGTGATACGTGTAGAAGGATTAAACAACGTCCGTTCCGCTATCTGTCGTCTGGATGGTATCTCAGAATCTATCTTCCTTGCCACAGGCAAAGCATCGGGACAGAGTGTGGCACAAGAGTTTCCGCTCTCCCATCCGGTGTTCGACGAGGGTTCACCTTTCAACGGAACATTGACAGGGACGTTCAATGTATTCGGCATCGACTTCACCCAAAGCCACCGGTTGCATCTGGAAGCACAGTTGGTAGATGGAAAAACCGTTTTCGAGGGAGATTATGACAACGTGAGAGTGACCGAGAAGGACAACGGCGAAGGCGTTATCACCATTTATGTGGAAGCTACGACAGACAAAATTCCCGATGTAAAGCCCGAAGGCGGTTCCAACTCGGGATTTGATGTAGATGTAGACGGTTGGGGGGATGAAGTGGATACGGACATACCGATAGAGTGACTAACAAGAGATTAATTCAATATAATGAGTAATTTAAAATTTTGGAAAATGAAAACGATTAATGTAATGATGGCATCACTTGCCGCTCTGCTGGTAGCAGCCTGCTCGCAGAATGAAGTGACGGAAGTCAGTCCGGACGCTCATCCGCAGATGAAGTTCGGAGTGTACACAGGAACACCGACCCGTGGAGTAGACACGGACAATAACAGTATCAAGGATGACCCTACCGATGGCAATAAGTACGGTGGCTTCGGCATTATGGGGTATTTTACGGGCAGCAAGGGCTGGAATGACGCAAAAGCATCGACCGCCCCCGGATTTATGCACAACCAGATGGTGAAATGGGATGAAACGCTGAACAGCAATACAGGCGGATGGACGTACAGCCCCGTCAAGTACTGGCCCAACAACAAGAACGACAAGATTTCCTTTTTCGCCTACGCACCCTATGAAAACAAGTGGGAGTCGGGAGAAAAAACGGGCGTGACCGTCTGTGACGCCACCACACAAGGCATTCCCTATGTCAAATTCAAAATAAAGGAAGGCGAAGACCTTCCCAAAATGGTGGACCTCGTAGTCGCTAACGCACTTGACAAGACTTACGAAAACAGCAAGAGCGGAGTCACCTTCAATTTCGAGCATACGCTCTCGCGCATTTCGTTCCAGGCACAACTGGGCGATGGCGTATACACCTCCCTGAATGGCACGGACGGTTTTGTCTATATCACCGAAATGTGGATTGTGGGAAGCGACCACGGTACATCGGGCTCCGATGGCTATATGTCGCTAATCAACGCTTCGGCGGAGAGCAATACCAACTCCAAATTCTACACCACCGCCACGTGGAAGGAACTACACTGGAATTACGGGACAACCGGAGCTACTCCCGAAGCAGTCATTCCTACGAAGGATTTCAGCCTGAAGAAGATACTGAACATAGACGGCGGCATTACGGAATCGAACCCGACCGCAGGCCACAGTAGTGGTACAGTTACAGGCGTGAAAATAACCGCAGACTCGCAAGGCAACGGTAATGCCGTCTCCCTGTTCCCCGACAAGCAATATCTCTACCTGATTCCCGTAGGCGATAATGAAGCCGACGCGACTAAAAGCGGCTGCGCCGCGGGAGATATATGGTTCGGGTTCCATTACGACATTGTTACCCCGGACAAGACGACTACCGCACCTAACTTGAAGTACATTGCCAGCCATGCTGAATCCGTAGTGAAAATTCCAGCAGGCCATTTGAAACGCAAAAAGACCTACCAGTACACGCTCGTCATCAACCTGCACGAAATCACGATTGCGGATGCCAAGGTAGATGAGTGGGGAAATGAAGTGACTGAGTCTCCGGTAGAGTAAACCAATGTCGGTTCAGGCTTCTTATCAGCCCATGAGTATACTGACAGAAAGAAAAGGCCGGGCGGGGTTGAATGTCCCTTCCCGGACACAGAAAGAAAAGAGACTGAATGAAGAAATCTGGAAAAAGGAAAGAATGATGAATATGAACGAATCTACAGCAGGGATTTTTCGCAGACAGAGGCAACTTGTTGTAGCGGTGCTCACCGCTACACTTCTCGCTACTCCGCTTTTTACCGCCTGTGATACAGGGGGCGAACCGCAGGAGTCCCCACAAGGAGGCGGTCTTCCGCTGAGTTTCCTGACCACCGTAGAAGAACTACGGACACGTGCCGAACTGAACACTGCCAACCTCACCACGATAGGGGTTTTCGCCTACCTGACGGACGGTGATTTCGATCAAAGTACCGCTACACCGGGATTCATGTTCAATCAAAAGGTGGAACGGGCGGGCAATGGAAGCCCGTGGACGTACTCTCCCGTAAAATACTGGTCGAACAATACGACGGACAGGCTGAGTTTCTTTGCCTATGCCCCTTATGTTGACGAGATGGCAACGGGTGGTAGCAATCCGTCCTTCCAAGAGAAGATTACGGCTAAGGGTTTTCCTGCACTTACCTACACCGTACCGTCGGCAGAAGCCAATCAAGTTGATTTGCTTGCCTCCGTGCCATTGATGAACCAGACTTATCAGGGAACAAGCGGCAGCATAGGACTCACGATGAAACATACCCTGAGCAAAGTAAGATTCAGCGTGAAAAGTGAGGTGGGGATTAAAGTGACCGCTTTATCGGTCAATAATGCTCCGGCGGCAGCCACACTTACGTTTAATGACGATAGCTCCGGTTGGGGAGGTTATTCCGGTACACAAACTTTTACGGCAACCCTTGCCGGTGGCGGCACGTATGTGACAGCCAATGCCGCGGATTTCCAAACACTGGCTACCTTCTTTCTGCTGCCCAATAAGGCATCCGCCACGTTTTCCATTACTTATGTGCAGGATGGAGAACCAAAGTTGGAATTTAAGAAAAGTAATATAGCCTTACCCACCTCTTCCGCATGGATACAAGGAGCGGGGGTGAATTATCAGCTCGATGTGAAGAAAGACGGGTCGGTGATTGCCACTGTAGGCCAGGATTGGACTTCCGGGTCGGGAGGCGGTATGTCGGGGAAAGAAAAGGGTATTGCTTCCGCTACCGACTGGGTAACCTTTGCCAAGCTATGGAATGCGAACGGACTTCCTACTTTGTCTGACGGGGTAACTCCTGATTATTCGTTGTATGAAGACTATGGCTGGTATGAGACGGAAGGAGAGAACCGGGTTTTTACCATCAAACTGACTTCTTCGTTTGTGCTGACGGGAGTCACTACAGGCGAACTCTATCAACCGGTAGGTACGGATAGTCATCCGCTTACACTTCCTATTGACGGGCAAGGATGGGAAATCAGCATCGACTTACAGAACAATTCTCAACTTATCGCAGGTAAATATTCGGGCGTGGTGGGGTATACGCAGTCCGGCATCAGTAACCTGCGGGTGGTGACCATTCCCGGCAACAGTTCTACTGCAGGTTACAGCATCGAGTCTTCGGGAGCCACGTATGCGGGCGTACTGGCAGGTAGGGTCGATGGGGATATGCTGAACTGTTCGGTGGAACTGGTCAAAACAACGGTGATCAACACAAATACCTCAGCTACAAACGCCATGTATATAGGTGGATTGGTAGGCTATTGTAACGGCAATATCCTGAATTCCGCTGTTTATGAGGGTTCGTCCGCTGCTTCTGCCTCCGTGATTAGTTTCAGCAAAGCTTCAGCGGGAAGCGGCATCGGTGGACTGGCAGGTGGTGTGGCATCCGGCAAGACGGTAGGCAATTGCTATGTACAGCTTTCCAAGTTGAGCAATCAGGGCGGAGATACACCTGCTGCCGGTTGGCTGGCGGGCAGTAAGTCGGGAGCCAATTTCAGCACTTGTCATTACATGACGGGGAATACCGCTACTGGCTGCACGCCTGATGATCCGGCAGCAGGGATCGTCGGTTTTACAGACCTCACCGGATTATGCGCCTCTCTGAACACGGAGGTGGACAAACATATGGAATGGGCACGCTGGAAAGAAGTTACCGCTACAGGTTCTGTAGAGACAGTGGAGTTGGATTTATATAGATAGAATTTTGATACTAACATTCATGAATATGTGGAACATGAAGAAATATCGGATAGTTGTAGGAGTATGGATGCTTTTGTTGTCGTCAGCTTCGTGTATGGACGATACAGGACGATACGGGCAAGACAACCGGAACTACCGGATAACCGCCTCCATTGAGGATGCAAATGTGGCGTCTCGTGTGGCAGACAAAAATAACCGGACTTCATTCACGAAAAATGACGAGATTTTTATCGGGTGGAGCGGAAGCGCCTCTTATAAGTACCTCTGTTCGGGAACGGACAACGTATTTGTTCCGAACGCTTCGGATGCCAACCGGGAATTATGGACGGGACTACTGAATGCCTCCTCAACGAAGGAAGTATATGCTTGGTATGGAACTATGAGCAGCACCTTGCCCGCAGTGGGGACCAATATTTCCATTCCGCCGGACCAGACCTCGGATAGCAAGATGTTGTCCGCCATTTGTATGGCGGCACATCAGTCGGCGTCTTCCACAACCAATACGCTGGATTTTACATTTCACCATCTTACGGCACGACTTTTTATCTCCGTGGATGTGGTGGATGATATAGTGATGCAGGAAGACGTTATGGGAGCAACGGCACGGCTCAACCGTATCTATACAGCGGGGAATGTAGCTACGGATACCTCCTCCAAAGAGTATCTGCTGAACGTTCCGACCGACAAGGCAGGCACGGGTAGTATTCGTATGAATCGGTCGTGGTCGGACCAGGAAGCGTTTCATTTGGATTTCGAATGTCTGCTGCCACCCCAGATACTGGGCGAGGAACAGAACGTCACAATCATTCTGGCCAACGGTAAGGAGTACGATTGCCACGTAAGTGCCGACCTCACACTGGCAGCAGGGCAGAAGACCATTCTGACCGCAGAATTAAAAGCAAGCGAGAGTTCGACTTTCCAACCGAAACTGACAACGATTCCCAACGCAACAAGTGCTTTTTCCGGTAATCGACTGTTCTGTGCCATAAAAGACAATTCTACCGATGAGTTTAGCTATCATATATATGACCTGCAACCGGACGGTTCGTGGGGAGAAGGAGTACTCGTGTATGAGGATGAGGCTGGAACCACACCGTTTCCGACAAATCAGTACAAAAGCATCCTGAAAAAGAGTCCCGCAATCGATATTTCCGGTGATTATGTCGTGGTTAGCGCTGATACCGGAAATAACAATAATTCTACTTTCTTCATCAAAAAGAGCAAGACTACCGGAAAATGGTATTGTGCGAACGGGCAGATTCAAGGGCATGGATATAGTGTCTGTATCAGCAATGATTTTTTGGTTAGCGGAAATCATGTAAACAGTGGAAGTGCTTATAATCACGCTTATATATATCCTATTGATGAAGACGGTAATTTGGGTGCTGTTCAAGATTCACCGGCAGGAATAGGTGCCTATAAATGCTCCATTTATGGAAACATACTCGCCACCAATACCGGTGTGTATGAATACGATGAGAGTGATGGGGGATGGAAAAAGTTATTTAATACTGCCTATGGAAAAACCCAACGTGTAGCCACTGATGGGAAAAGAGTGATAGCACAGGATGGAAGTTCGATATCCGATGTGCGTATTTATAATGTGGAAACACATTTGGAGGAAGCATGGGACGGTGCAAAAGCAAGAGCAGCGCAAAGCAGGCCGATAGGTATTTACGGGAATTATGCCTTGGCAGGCACAACCACTGCAATAAACATTTGCTACAGAGATCCTGGCACAGGAAAGTGGAGTATCATTAATCCGGATGGGGGATTTCTGGAAATGATGAAACATTGGGACCCAAGTATTACACTGACAGAAATTAGCGGAGAAAATCTTGTTATAAAAGGTACACGTGCCATGATTGTTAGTAGTGGCTCATCCTTCTTTATCGAAAACATAGATAAGATGGTAGAAGATTATCTGGCGAATCCATATTAGAGGGAGCAAAATGACACTTCGACCGATATGCCGGAAGTCTCTTTTCAAACGATTACAATAAATATAACCTGGACGGAGAGAGCCGCTGAATGCCCCTCTTTCCGTCTATTAAAAACAAGAATATGGCAAAGAATTTACTCAAAGTATGGATGGCGGACAACACCGTCACCACTGATGACAAAACGGACAAAATTTTCGTCCTCGAATCTACCCGTAGCGTTGACCAACAGTTCGTGCTGGACCGGATGGCTGCCAAAAATCCCGGTCTGCACCGCGAAACGATGTCGGCAAGTATCAACCTTTATCACGAAGTTATCTCCGAACTGGTGATGAATGGATATAGTGTCAATACGGATCTTTTTCGTGCCGTTCCGCAGCTCAAAGGGCTTGCCGAAGGCAATGCATGGAATCCGGAAAAGAACTCTATATATGTGTCGCTGACGCAGGGAAAAAAGTTGCGGGAGGAGATTAAAGACACTACCGTACAGATTTTGGGCGACCGACAGGCTACTATGTACATCAACGGCACATTGGATGCCGCCACGCGGGTTACCAACCTTTCGGCTACTGCCGGACGTAACTTTACAGTTCTGGGGAAGAACATAAAGGTAGCAGGCACCGACGCCTCGGTAGGCATCACCCTCACTGCCTCCGAAGGAGGAAGCGTCACAAAGCTCGACGCTGATATGCTGGTAGTAAACGATCCGTCACGACTTATCATCTTGCTGCCTTCCGGCTTGAAAGACGGAGAATACACGCTCACCGTTACCACACAATTTGTTGCCGGAAAAACGTTATTGAAGTCTCCTCGCCAAGCCTCGCAAATTATTTATATTGGTGAAGCCCCTGCCGGAGGTGGTTCGGGTTCGGGCGGTGGAGACGAGGAAGCACCCGACCCTACAGTATAAGCGTTGGTAGCTTCCGGTAGCAATAGCCTCCCTATATCCTCCCTGTCCTTTAGTAATATACCGGATTTTTGATGTGTCTGCCTTGATAGATTATCAAGGCAGGCATGACAGGGTGACAAGGCGGTCTTGACAGAGTTATCAAGGCAGGCTTGACAGAGCTATCAAGGCAGACACGACAGAGTTATCAGTTTTTTAATCCGCTTGAATGGAAAATTCTTCCATCCGTTCCAATTCCCAACCACGAAACTACATCACAATGCAAGGTAACTCGGTGCCCTCTACTAATCGGTGCACCTTCGTTGCAGCGGCATATTTTTTAATCTGCTCTACCGCTTCTTGCCATTGTGCTTTGGCTTTGTTGTCGGCAATGTTAAGAAAAAGACCTGAACTAAATTCTTCGGTGAATGTTCTTTATGATATAAATGTATAATAGTTATATAATATGGAACCTCATCATCACGAACATAATCACCGGATAACGTCGCTTAATAAAGCTTTTATTATAGGTATCGCTCTGAACATCTCTTTCGTTATAGTCGAGTTCGGAGTCGGTTTTTATTACGATTCTCTGGGCTTGCTTTCTGATGCCGGTCATAATCTGGGCGATGTGGCAAGTCTGATACTTGCTATGCTGGCTTTCCGGTTGGAGAAAGTTCATCCGAACAGTCGTTATACGTACGGATATAAGAAAAGCACCATACTTGTTTCTTTGTTGAATGCGGTCATATTATTGGTTGCCGTAGGGATAATTATCGCTGAAAGCATAGATAAGCTGTTTCATCCGGTATCTGTTGACGGTTCCGCCATTGCTTGGACTGCCGGAGTAGGAGTGGTGATCAACGCACTTACTGCCTGGCTTTTTATGAAGGATAAGGATAAAGACCTGAATGTAAAAGGAGCCTACCTGCACATGGCAGCTGACGCACTGGTCTCTGTCGGAGTAGTTGTTTCCGGTATTATTATCATGTATACGGGATGGAGCATCATCGATCCGATTATCGGATTGGGCATCGCTGTGATTATTATTGTTTCTACCTGGGGATTACTTCACGACAGTCTTCGATTATCGCTGGATGGGGTTCCGGTGGGAATCGATACTCAGCAGATTCAGCAACTGATAGTGGAACAGCCGGGGGTAGAAAGCTGTCATCATCTGCATATTTGGGCCATCAGTACCACGGAAACGGCTTTGACTGCACACGTTGTCATCGATAATATGGAAAAAATGGAAGAAATAAAACACTTGATCAAGAGCCGATTAGATGAAGCAGGCATTCATCATGCTACCTTAGAATTTGAATGTATAGGCGTTTCGTGTGAAACAGAAAATAACTGTTGTTAGGTATTTGTAGCATATAATATAGTTATATGTTGTGATTGTCCAGGCTGTAAAGAGTATCTATTTTTGCAGTCTAGATTATTCTATATAACAAATACTACAATGAGGTCATTTATTTTTTCTTTGATTATAATTATTTTTTCAGCTATTTATTCTCAAACAATCTGTGCCCAACAAAGAGATATTGTATTAACTGGTACCGTTACTGACCATCAGGGAGAGCCCTTGCCAGGTGTTACCATTCGCGTTCGGAATACCCAGTTTGGTACAGTAACGGATGCAGATGGACGATATTTGTTACGTGGCCGATGGGAAGAAGGAGATATAGTTATTTTTTCTTTTATCGGAATGAAGAATGTCCGTGTGAAGTATGTCGGACAAAAGGTACAGGATGCTGCTATGCAGCAGGATACCCAATCATTAGAAGAGGTGGTAGTAGTTGCCCGTCCTAATATCAATGAAATGGATATTCGTGCAAAATCCGGAGTTGTGCAGCGGGTAGACATGGAACGATTGAACAGTAAACCAATGATTGATATGTCCTTGGCTTTACAAGGAACGGTGCCCGGTTTGATTGTGACCAATACAGGGGATCTTGGTTCAAAACCTAAAATACGTATCCGGGGAAACTCTTCTTTCCGTGAAGGAGATACTGCCAATGAACCATTGTACGTAATGGATGGTAAGGTTATATCGTCAGATGCATTTATGACACTTAATCCGTCAGACCTTAAAGAGATAAAAGTTCTGAAAGATGCTGTAGCTTGTGCCTTATACGGTATAAAGGCTGCCAATGGAGTGATTGAAATCACTTCTTTGCGTGGAAATCCCGATGGAAGGCTGACAACCAATTACAGTTTCAATATGGGTATCACTACTCGGGGACGACGAGGAGTGGAAATGATGGATACCGATGAAAAACTGGAACTGGAACGGCGTTTACAGAATGCCTCTACTCCCGGCTATCGGTATAGTGAAGATTATTACCGGAAATATTTCCCGAACAGTCCGGATTTGAATAGTATGATTGCCGAGGGACAGGGAGTGCTTGATTCCTTGAGGAATATTCATACCGATTGGTTTGATGAATTAATACATCGCAGTATTTATCAGCGACATAACCTCAGTGTCAGGGGAGGGACGGAGAACACCTCTTATTATATATCTGCCAATTATGCCCAACAAGGAGGACGGGTACCGGGGAATGATACGCATCGTTTCACTGCTCGTATGAGTCTTGATCAGAAATTGGGACGATGGGGATATCTCTCTCTGAGTACTGATGCAGGATATTCGGAGACAGATACACCGAACGGGAGTTCTTATTCGCCTACCGATCTTGTATATCAACTCAATCCTTACGAAACGACAACTGGAAAATTAGTATCTTATTCAAATGCATCGTCTGATTATACTTATAATGATCTGGTCAGACAGTATAATAGTAAATCGACAGATAAACGCGGTGGAGTAAGTGGAAGTTTAAACTTAGAGCCAGTGAAGGGATTGAATATCGATGCGGTGGCAGGTATTGATGTGTTGTTGAACGAAATGCTTACCTTGGTACCTTCTACCGCTTTATCAGAACGTGTTGGAGGAGTACGGGAAGAGGAACGGGGAAAGTTGACGAAGGGAAAGAATGTAACAACAAATGTATCTTCAAATGTCCGTATTACCTATAATAAGGAAATTGCGGGCAAGCATGATCTGACCTTTGGTGGTAATATGGACTATTATATGGCTGATGTTGATAATGTTTCTATTACCGGTTATGGAGTCGGTACCCAAATGTCTCCGGCACTTATCAATCAATCTATCACTGGAAACCGGAAACCATCAGTGGGTTCGCATAAAGAAAAGACTGCTCAATTGGGGGTAGGTCTGGTGGCGGGGTATAGCTTTGCGACCACTTATGACTTTTTTGCCACTTACAAAGCCGATGCTTCTTCTGTTCTTCCCAAAGATAAACGTTGGAATGCCGCATGGGCAGTCGGACTGGGATGGACGGTCAGTCAGTATCCTTTTCTCAAAGACAATAAATTCATTACACGCCTGAATCTGAAAGCTTCCTACGGGCAAATGGCAAACCTGGCGAGTGTATCAGCTTCTTCAACGATAGGTACTTTTTCTTATTCTACCAGTTATTACGGCAATGCCCGCCTTTTACAATTGGCCGAACTTTATAATACCGACCTGAAGCCGGAACAGACTATTACTACAGATTTTAGTCTTTCCGTTGAATTTTTTAAGCGTCTGACACTGGATGCTAATATCTATAGGCGTGAAACGACGGATGCGTTGCTCGATGTTCCTGTCCCTCTATCCAATGGGTTCAGTACAATGAAGCGTAATATTGGAATACTCCGTAATGAAGGTTTCGAATTAAGTGCCTTGGTGAAGTTATTCGATACTACGGACTGGCGTATGTCTTTACGCGGTTCGTTGGCTTACAATCGTAATAAAGTGGTCGATTTATATCATGCAGATCGTTTATATGCAAGTGAAGAGGCTATTGTCCCCGACTATGAGGTGGGGAAATCTTATGATATGATTTACGGACTAAAATCGTTGGGTATTAATCCGATAACTGGGCTTCCTGTATTTCTGGGAGCAGATGGCAGCGAAGTTCCCGCTACCGAGAATCCGAAAAAAGAGAATATAGTAGCATTGGGGCATTCTACACCACCATATAGCGGTACACTGAACCTGAGCTTTTCTTACCGTGAGTTTGATTTGGATATGGATTTCTATTATGTGTTCGGAGGGTATCAGAAATATAATTATTCGTATGTTCGCGATGACGATAATGCCAATAAAAATGCAATTAAAGGACAGTTGCAGAATATGTGGTTTCAAAAAGGGGATGAAGGGAAAATTTATTATTCTCCTTTCTTTAGCTCATCTGCTCTTGCTTCATTGACTGATTATGCCAATACGGAAACGGTTGGTAAAAGCGATTACCTGAAGCTATCGATGGTGTCATTACGTTACCGTGTTCCGCACGCATTTCTGGAGAAGAATTGTAAATTTATCAAGTATGCTAATATCGCTTTTCAAGCTTCTAACTTATTTATGATTACTCCTTATAAAGAATCCGATCCGGAAACCGGTTCATTGGCGGGAACAATGCAGCCTGTGTTAACTATTAATTTAAGTTTGACTTTCTAACAGATGGAAATATGACTATAATAAAAAGAAATAGAATGCAAGGTCGGATGAAGACCGTTATTTGTTATTTTTTGTCGGTATTTTGCTGTACGGCTTGTTCGCTTGATATTCCCTACGAAAATCAATTTTCCGATCCGGATGCCATTACTACACCGCATACTGCCCGTGAATTGCTGGCAACTGCTTATAATTCCCTGCCAAATCCGGATTTTGAGTTGGCTGTATTGGGCGATGATTTTGTTCCGACCTATTTGATTAACAGAAATGCTAATCTGAATAATCTTTATAAGTGGCAGCCACAACCGATCGAAGATTTGTCCCTGTCTTTGTGGAAAGATTATTATGCGACGATAGCTATTGTCAATGCCGTATTAGAGCGGGTAGATGGCATATCAGTGACTACAGAAAGAGAAAAGCTGCAATTACAATGTATCATTAGCGAAGGGAAGATACTGAAAGCATATTGTTACTTTAATTTATTGCGGTTGTTTGCTCCGGACTATGGAGATGGTGCGGAGAAAGACGGAATAATATTGAAAGACCAGTTTAAACTGGGATTCCTGAAACGTTCGAGTATTGAAGAGTGCGTGAAGGCTATCCGTACTATGCTGACCGAAGCTACGGAAGTGGATAATAATCCTGCGGAAATTTACTGGTTTTCTCAGATAAGTGGTTATTATTTATGGGCTATGCTGGAATTATATTCCCGAAACTACGATCAGGCGATCATTTATGCCGGAAAGGTGATGGAGGCGAAAGGAGGATATGATGTGCTTGGAGAATCAGTCTATAGTAAGTTTTGGGGAAATGAGGCATGTGCAGAGAGAATTTTTTCTTTGTTCACTACCAATTCATATTATAAGGATATCAATTATGATCGTAACAAAGGCGATCACTTGACTTTGAATTCAGCTTTGTTGAATCTTTATTCCGAAGGGGATATTCGTTATGAAAGGACTGTGTATCCGTTGGAGATGGCAGGAGAAACGGGTGGGGTGGTTATAGCAAACTGCCTGGGAAAATATAACAAAATGAATTGGGAAAAGAAAGAAATACAATATATCCATAAATTTAGGGTAGCCGGAGCTTGCTTTATCTTGGCGGAGGCGTATTGTAAGGATGGAAAGGAACATGATGCACAGGCGATAGAAGTGATGAATAATTATCTTGCACAGCGGCGGGCTACTTTAGTGGATACACAGCTTACTGGTGACCAGTTGTTGAAAGCTATTCTGCAAGAGAAATGGAAAGAATTTGCAGGCGAAGGAGAACGCTATTTTGATTTGAAGCGCTATCGGAAAAGTATCCTTACCGGATGGAACAGTAATATGAAAGATAAACGAGTGGAAAAGGATGATTACCGTTGGACTTTTCCAATACCGAAAGCGGAATATTTGTATAATGAAAATGTATCACAGAATGAGGGGTGGACTAAAATTGAAAACAACTAATAGTATAACAATAAATTTAAATGAGAAGAAAATGAAGAAAGTTTTTATTTATGCTATGGGAGGAATTATTCTTCCTTTCCTGGCTTCGTGCGGGGACGATAAAAATGAGACTAAATATGAAGGTGTGAACAAAATTTATCTGTCGGCGCAGGATCCGGTGATAGAAGAGATGGAAGATACACCACTGACCGTTAGTGTGGATTTGACTTCGGCTTGTGAGCAGGATATGTCTTTTAACTTCAAAATCCTGAATGATGAAGATGGCATCTTGAAGTTGGAAAATAATCCTGTAGTTATTCCGGCGGGAAGCAAATCTGCTACTTTCCAAGTGGTATCCAATCAGAAAGAATTGCTTGTAGAAGATACCTACTTTGATATTGGTATATCCGAACTACCTTCGTGGAATATGGAATTGAGTGCTGTGTTGAAGGTACGTGTAAAGCCGAATCCACAGATTCCCCAACTGACGGAAGCACAGAAGGCGTTGATTGAGGGTTATAAGACGAAGTATGGGATTGACTTAAACGAATGGCTGGGAGTTGTTTCTTGTCACACTACCGTACATAGTCCGGCAGACGGTTATTCGGAAGCTTTTGCTGCAGCTTTTACCAAAGAATATGATAGAAAAACGATTATCACATTGAGTGAACTGGCTACAGCAGAAATACCGGTACTAAAAATGGTGGATGATCCAATGGGATTGACGGAATATCTGGCTTGGGTACTGCGAAAAGAAACGGTCGAGAATACGGAGTTCTGGTATGGGGAATATGCCAGTCCCAGCTATGCAATGATCATGAATTTGCTGAACTGGAACAGGGAGAATCCGGGAACTCTGACAATGTCTCTGGATAACCTCAGATTAAAAGAACTGTCAGACGGGACAGCTGATGTTGAGTTTATAGGGATAAAGACTAATGTATATGGAGAGTCTGTTCCTGTTGTTCCTTTTGAATTTGTGTTTACTCCCTGGGAGTTACAGAAACAAAAGATTAAAGAAGGCAATCCTGATGCTATAGACCTGGAAGCACAGGATGGAACGGCGAATCCTGATTATTATCTCCTGCGTACTTCTGCAATAAAAGATGAATTTGGGGATGAGGCAAATTTTATAGAGCCTAAAGGAAATTTCAATTTTAATGCAGGTGGCAAGATGGTATTTCAATTTGTAATGGATCATTCTTTAGCAGGAGGATATACTCGTGTACAAGTGGAATATGCAAAGAAGTAAATTAAGGTCTATTTTAATGGCGGCTATTTTCATAGTCTCCATGTCTCCCCTTATTGTTTATGCACAGACAAGCTTCATTCCGCTTCCGGCAGGAACGCTGGAAGGTCGCTTGCCCAATGGATTGCGTTATCTGATTTTGAGGAATTCTTCTCCTGCCTCCCGGATCGAATTTCGTCTGGTGATGGAGGTGGGCTCTGTACAAGAGACCGAACAGGAGAAAGGATGTGCCCATTTTTTGGAACACGTAGCTTTTGGCGGTACGACTCATTTTCCTAAACGTTCGTTGGTGGAATACCTGGAGTCTTTGGGAATGAAGTATGGACAAGACATCAATGCCTTTACCGGTTTTGACCGTACCATTTATATGTTTGCTGTTCCAGCAGATCATCAGAAAGAAGAAGTCATTGATCGTTCGTTACTTATCATGCGTGATTGGCTGGATGGCATTTCCATGAGTTCAGAGAAAGTGGAGAATGAAAAAGGAATTATACTGGAGGAACTGCGTGGTTATGATTTGGGAGATGATTTTTATTCGTTAAAGATAGGACAGGGGATATTCGGACACCGTATACCGTTAGGTACAGTGGAAGATATCCGGAAAGTAACGCCACAGATATTGGAGGGATATTATCAGAAATGGTATGTACCTTCTTTAGCCACTTTAATAGTTGTCGGAGATATTTCTCCTCAAGACATAGAAATTAAAATTAAGGAAGGTTTTTCTTCATTGCAAAAGCGTCCGGTGAATGGTTTCCGAACCTATCCGCTGGAATATACTAAAGGTATCCATTTATCGGAAATCCGTGATTCGTTGCAGACTAAAACGAAAGTCGAACTAATGATTCCGCATCCTTGTGTGGTAGAACGTACTATGGAAGATGCAGTGATGAAACAGATGGGGAGATTGCTTGTCAGAGCAGTTTCTTCCCGTTTTCAAGGACGAAAATTGAAGACTAGTGTTTCAGATCAGTGGTATCTAAGTGACAAGAATCATTTGGTCTTAACAGTGGAAGGACAAAACAGGAGTGAGTTATTGGCGGCGATTTCTGCTACCGTAGCCGAATTGAATGAGTTGATTCGTCACGGATGGCAAGAGGAAGAATTGGAAGATATAAAAGATGATTTTTGTCATCAGATGCAGTCGGGTACTGGCAATTTATCACGTTCCTCTTCTGCATGGTGTGATGACTTTGTGGATTATGTGATATCAGGCGACCGGTATCTTACGGATACAACCCGACAGGAACAACTCAAAACCGACATAAGAAAAGTGGAAGGTAGCTCTTTACAGGCTTTGTTGAAAGAATGGCTTTCTTATTATAAAGAAACTCTGCTGGTAGGATGTAGCAGCCACACCGGATTAGGTGCTCCGTTGACGAAAGAGGAAATAGCTGATGCATGGGCACAGGGAGAACAGACAGAATGTACTGCTTACTCTTATGTCCGTCCGGATAGAAAGGAGGAAACAGAAATAGCTACACCTCCTTGTCTTGCGTCACGTCAGTTTTTTGATTCAACTTTTATTGCCCGTATTGTAGAATATCCTCACACACGGATTCGGGAAGTGGAACTAAAAAATGGAATCCGCTTGGTACTGAAGCCTACACAGGAAGCAGATACAGCTTTGCTTCTGACCTCTTTTGCTCCTTTTGGAACTTCCTCTTTGCCTGATGAAAAGTATCCTTTGCTGGAAGGTATCGGATATATGGATATGGGAGGCATTGCAAAAGTAGACGGAGAGATGCTTTCGGATTATCTTTCTCAAAAAGAAATTTCGCTCACGATGGCGATGGAGAATCACTGGCATGGTTTCATAGGTATGGCCTCTGTTGCCCATGCTCCGGAGTTTTTTAATTTGATTTTTGAAAAGATATTCGATCCGGAACTTAAATATGATGATTTTGAAGAGATTCGTCAGGAATTGCTGAAGGATTATGGCAAAGAAACTATGCTGGAAAAAATGCTGAAGCGTGCTCCGGACCGTTTGCTTTCTGCCCGTATGGATGAATTGATGGGAGCTGCCATACCCCGTTCATCCAATAAACTTTCCATTGATCAGATCAAGAGTCAGAATCTGGATTCTATCGCTGTTTTCTATAAAGAACTTTACGCACGCCCCGAAGGAACGACGTATGTTATCTGTGGCAATTTTGATACGGATACTATCATGCGGCAGTTTGTATCTGTGTTCGGGAGGATCCCTGCTTCGTTGTGTCCATCGGAGTATTCTTATCCTCATTTTGAACTTCCGGTTGAAAAACATATAGAAGGTTTTCCGAACGATAATGAGACACAGACCTTATTTGATTATCTTTTCTTCGGATATTATCAACCGGGTCTGAAGAGTACGTTAACACTGAAACTGATGCGTGATGTGATTCGTAATCGTTTGATTTCCGTGCTTAGGGAACGTGAATCATTGGTTTATTCGCCTTATATATCGTTGATGTATGAGGGAATTCCCTGGCGGACATTCTACTTTGATATCAATGCGTCTGCTGATAACCGTAATATGCCCGAAATAGATATTCTGTTGAAAGAGATATTGCATAAACTGCAGTTGCAGGAAATAGGAGAAGAGGAATTAAGAAATATCAAACGCTCTTTTCTGATAGCTAAACGCGAAGCGTTGAATGAAGAAGCTCCTGCCAACTGGCGTACTACCTTAGTCGGATTACTGAAGAATGGAGAGTCGTTGGCTGATTTCGAGCAGTACGAGCAGTGTCTTGAGAGTATTACCCCTGCTACTTTGCGTGAGGCGTTTAACAGCTATCTGAGTCTTGAAAATTATAGTCTGCTATATTTAAGTAAAAACAAACTGAAAAATGACACAAAGAATAATTAAACGGTTGCTATGCCTGGTCTGTTTGTGTGGCTGCTGTCTCGGTGTGGTATCTGCACAGGGAGATATGAACAAACGCGCTTACGTATTATTTGATAATACCGGTAAGGAGATTACTTACGGAGAGTTAGTTAAGCAACTCTCCGGTTATGACATTGTCTTTCTGGGAGAAATACATAACTGTCCGATTACGCATTGGCTGGAATTTGAGATAGCTCGTTCGATGTACGCTATTCATAAAGATAAGCTGATGCTGGGAGCGGAAATGCTGGAGAGTGACAATCAGCTGATTCTGGATGAATATATGCAACGTCAGATTTCTTATGATCACTTTGAGGCAGAAGCCCGCCTGTGGGATAATTATAATACGGATTATTATCCGGTCGTTTTCTTCGCTAAGGAACATGGCATTCCGTTTGTTGCAACTAATATCCCCCGACGTTATGCTAATAGTGTGAAAAATAAAGGAATCGAAGTACTTGATTCTTTGTCAGATGAAGCTAAAAGGTACATTGCACCTTTGCCTGTTCCTTTCGAATATAATGAGAAAGAAAGTGAAGCGGCTTTTAGCATGATGAATATGCTGGGAGGAAAGCAGAGCGGAGATAACCGGAAACTGGCTCAGGCACAAGCTGTCAAAGATGCCACGATGGGATGGTTTATTGCTCATAATATGAAAGATAAGTTTCTGCACATCAACGGAAACTATCATTCTGACTTCAAAGGTGGAATTATACCTTATTTGCTTCGTTATCGTCCCGGAACAAAAGTAGTGACAGTCACTTCTGTACGCCAAGAATCCATTCATCAACTGGATGAAGAAAATAAAGACCGTGCAGACTTTTATATTTGTGTTCCTGAAGATATGGTGAACAGTTATTAAGGCAGCTTGTCTTTTTAAGTGAAGATAATAAAAGTCTCTATAAAATAGCTTTATGGAGACTTTTTTGTACCTTTGCGCCCTTAAACTAACTAACCTTTAAAAAACATGTTTACTGACTTATTGCATTCCTCTTATTTCTCGCTCTTTCTGATAGTAGCGTTGGGATTTATGTTAGGAAGAATTAAGATTAAGGGGCTATCGCTTGATGTGTCAGCGGTGATCTTTATTGCTCTTCTTTTTGGACACTTTGGTGTTATTATTCCTAAAGAATTAGGAAACTTCGGTTTGGTACTTTTTATTTTTACCATCGGTATTCAGGCCGGTCCCGGATTCTTCGACTCTTTTCGTAGTAAAGGAAAGACGCTGATTCTCATTACTATGCTTATTATCTGTTCTGCCTGCCTCACGGCAGTAGGTTTGAAGTATGCGTTCGATATTGATACGCCGAGTGTAGTCGGATTGATTGCAGGAGCTTTGACCAGTACTCCGGGATTGGCGGTAGCAATTGATAGTACCCACTCTCCGTTAGCATCCATTGCTTACGGTATCGCTTATCCGTTTGGTGTAATCGGAGTGATTTTGTTTGTGAAGCTGCTTCCCAAAATCATGCGTGTAAATTTGGATCAGGAAGCCCGTCGCCTTGAAATAGAGCGCCGCGGACAATTTCCGGAGTTGGGCACTTGTATCTACCGTGTCACTAATGCAAGCGTATTCAACCGTAGCTTGATGCAGATCAATGCACGGGCAATGACAGGTGCTGTTATTTCCCGTCTGAAACATAAAGATGAAATATCCATCCCCACCGCGCATACAGTATTGCACGAAGGAGACTATATTCAGGCAGTAGGCAGTGAGGAATCACTGAATCAGCTGTCTGTATTAATTGGCGAACGTGAAGAAGGTGAACTTCCTTTGGATAAAACACAGGAAATCGAGTCCTTACTATTGACCAAGAAAGATATGATCAATAAGCAACTGGGTGATCTGAATTTACAGAAAAACTTCGGTTGTACGGTGACCCGTGTTCGTCGAAGCGGTATTGACTTATCTCCGTCACCGGATTTGGCTTTGAAGTTTGGTGATAAACTGATGGTGGTAGGAGAGAAGGAAGGCATCAAAGGAGTAGCCCGCCTACTGGGAAACAATGCGAAGAAACTTTCCGATACTGATTTCTTCCCCATCGCGATGGGTATTGTGCTGGGGGTCTTATTTGGTAAGTTGAATATTTCTTTCTCCGATACACTGTCGTTTTCACCTGGATTGACCGGAGGAGTATTGATGGTGGCGTTGGTTTTGAGTGCCGTTGGTAAGACAGGGCCTATCATTTGGTCTATGTCCGGCCCCGCCAATCAACTGTTGCGGCAGTTAGGTCTGTTGCTTTTCCTTGCTGAAGTCGGAACCTCTGCCGGAAAGAACCTTGTGGCTACTTTTCAGGAAAGCGGATTACTGATGTTCGGAGTGGGTGCAGCTATCACAGTAGTACCGATGCTGGTTGCGGTAATTGTAGGACGCTTGGTATTCAAGATCAACATACTTGATCTACTGGGAACCATTACGGGAGGTATGACCAGTACTCCGGGACTGGCTGCTGCCGATTCGATGGTAGACAGTAATATTCCAAGCGTGGCATACGCGACCGTTTATCCGATTGCTATGGTATTCCTTATTTTATTTATACAGGTGATATCTTCAGCTGTGTATTAATGAAAATCAGTATATATAGGTATTGATTGTTAAAATAATAGTTTGTATCTTTGCCGCCTCAAAATTTAAGATGAGGTGAAACGATTGTCATTGAATATCATGCGCTGTTTCTTGCCGGTACTGTTTGTATCGTATTTGGTAAGTATCACATTCTTTGCTCACATACACGTGGTCAATGGCGTGACAATCGTCCATTCGCATCCTTTCAAGAAAGGGGCGGCACATAAGCACTCAACAGTCGAACTGTTATTAGTTCATTTCCTGTCACATCTGACAACGGACGGTGCGGCTGTTGTGTTTGCTCTCTCTCTTTTTATTCCATTCCTCTTGTGGCGGTTGCATGGTATTACGCAGCATACGCACTACTATTCTCCCTATCATGGGGTGGTGGCACTCAGAGCCCCTCCTGCTATTCGTTTTTCCGTCATTTGAACCGATGGTATCCTGCTTTATGGTAAAGCGGGAAGTCCTCATCTGTTTGTTCACATCATCACTTAACGAAAACGAATAACAAACGAAAAATGAAGAAATACATCTTTTCGCTTGTCTGCTTGTGCTGTGCATTGTTGTCTGCCCTCGAAGGACAAGCTGCTCTCCATGAGCATCCCGAATATCCGGATTTACGTAAATCGGATGCAAACATCGTAGGTCATATCCTTGATAAAAACACCAAAGAACACCTGCCTTATATTACTGTGGCATTGAAAGGTACAACGATCGGTACTGTGACCGATGCTACCGGACACTACTTTTTGAAGAACCTCCCCGAAGGTAACTTCGTGCTTGAAGTCAGCTCAGTAGGTTATAAAACCGTAAGACGCAATGTAACACTGAAGAAAGGCCGTACGCTGGAAGAAGATTTTGAAATAGAAGAAGATGCGGTTGCCTTGGACGGCGTAGTTGTTTCCGCCAATCGTAACGAGACCACCCGTCGTTTAGCGCCTACTTTGGTGAATGTAGTCGATATGAAAATGTTTGAAACGACCAACTCCACTACTCTGGCACAGGGATTGAGCTTTCAGCCGGGAGTACGCGTAGAATCCAACTGTCAGAATTGTGGTTTCCAGCAAGTACGTATTAACGGTTTGGATGGTCCTTATACACAAATCTTGCTTGATTCCCGTCCGATTTTCAGTGCACTTTCGGGTGTATATGGCATTGAGCAGATTCCTGCCAGCATGATAGAGCGTGTGGAAGTAATGCGTGGAGGCGGTTCAGCTTTGTTCGGGTCGTCTGCCATTGCCGGTACAATCAATATTATTACTAAAGAGCCGATTCGCAATTCAGGAATGTTGTCTCATACCATTACCGGTATTGGAGATGGAGACGCTTTCGATAATAATACTGCTTTGAATGCCTCTCTTGTAACGGACGATCAGCGTGCCGGTTTATATATCTTTGGTCAGAACCGCCACCGTTCGGCATACGACCATGATGGAGACGGATATTCTGAAATACCGAAAATACATGGCCAGACAATCGGTTTCCGTTCCTTCCTGAAAACGACTACTTATTCAAAACTGACTTTCGAATATCATCATATGGAAGAATTCCGCAGGGGAGGAGACTTACTGAACCGTCCGCCTCATGAAGCGAATGTGGCCGAACAGACAGAACATTCCATCAATGGCGGTGGATTGAAATATGACTATTTCTCACCAAACGAGAAGCACCGTTTTAATGTGTTTGCATCCGCACAACACATCAATCGTGACAGCTATTATGGTGGCGGGCAGGATCTGAATGCTTACGGAAACACTACCGACCTGAACTGGATGGCAGGATCACAATATGTCTACAGCTTCGGAAAATGTATTTTTATGCCTTCGGACCTGACTGCCGGAATCGAATTCAACCAGGATAAGCTGGAAGACAATATGTGGGGATATCACCGCACGGTAGATCAAAAAGTAAATATCGGTAGCGCTTTCCTGCAAAATGAATGGAAGAACGATCATTGGGGATTCTTGCTTGGCGGTCGTCTGGATAAGCATAACCTGATTGATCATATTATATTCAGCCCGCGTGCTAACCTGCGTTTCAACCCTAGCCAAAATATCAACCTGCGTTTGAGCTATTCTTCCGGTTTCCGTGCACCGCAGGCTTTTGATGAAGATTTGCACGTGGAGAACGTAGGTGGAAATGTGGCAATGGTTGAGCTTGCAAAGGACCTGAAAGAGGAAAGATCACAGAGCTTAAGTGCTTCGGCAGATATTTACCACCGTTTCGGTGCATTCCAGATTAACTTTTTGGTGGAAGGGTTCTATACTAAATTGTCGGATGTCTTTGCATTGACTGATGGCGAAGTAAAAGACGGAATTCTGACACGTACACGCTATAATGCTCCCGGAGCACGTGTGATGGGACTGACACTGGAAGGAAAGATGGCTTATCTGAATAAATTCCAGATCCAGGCAGGGGCTACTTTGCAGCAGAGCCATTACAGCGAGCCGCACGTGTGGAACAAAGAAGCTCCGGCAGTAAAGAAGATGATGCGTACCCCGAATACTTACGGCTATTTTACAGCTACTTATACTCCGGTTAAACCGTTGTCTATCGCCCTTTCCGGTACATATACCGGTTCGATGCTGGTGCCTCACGAACCTGTTCCCGGATTCCTCGACAAACCGATTACGGTCAATACGGAGGACTTCTTCGATATCGCTCTGAAGGCGGCATACGACTTCAAACTGTATAAGTCGATGAACTTGCAGGTGAATGCCGGAATACAGAATATCTTCAATGCTTATCAGAATGACTTTGATAAGGGAGCCGACCGCGATTCGGGCTATATTTATGGCCCTTCACTGCCGAGAAGTTTTTTTGCTGGAGTGAAAATTAGCTATTAATAATGGTTTAATAATCTTTTTAGCTTATGAATCCTTATAAATGGGGATTGTTTCTGAACCGGACAATCCCTATCTTTGCCGCAGAAGATAAACCTTACCTTCGCTGCACAAAAACTGACGAATGAAACAAATATACCTGAATATAATGAAGTGGTTTCTGCCTGTACTGTTTATTTCGTACATGGCAGGGATTACTTTGTTTACCCACTCTCATGTGGTAAACGGGGTTACGATTGTCCATTCACATCCCTTCAAGAAAGGTAGCGAACATAGTCATACGACAGTAGAGTTTCAGTTAATTCATTTCTTGAACCATGTATTGGTGACAGATAATGGACTGACGCCTTTGTTTGTTACTTCTGTCCTGTCTCTTTTATGTATTTTTCTCGCCTCTCCGCAGCGTATGCGGTATTGTCGTCCCTGTCCGGGCGTCATTTCTCTCAGAGCACCTCCCGTCGTTTAGTCTGCATCACGTAGAAGCAGGCAGGTCTTCTTTGGAAACTGCTATTGCTTCCCATCCTTATTATTTTTGATTTAAAACATTAAAAGACTAACGACAATGAAAAAATATCTTTTAGTCCTGGTCAGCCTATGTTGTGCCTTGTTGCCTGCATTGGCTGAACATCCGGAGTATCCGGAATTGAAAAAATCCGATGCGAATATAATTGGTCATGTATTGGATAAAAAGACAAGTGAGCATCTGCCTTATATTACCATAGCATTAAAGGGAACCACGATAGGAACCGTCACCGACGCTACCGGACACTATTTCCTGAAGAATCTGCCGGAAGGAAACTTTGTGATGGAAGTCAGCTCGGTAGGGTATAAGACGGTTACCCGTAATGTGACCTTGAAAAAAGGTAAAACGCTGGAAGAGAACTTTGAACTGGAAGAAGATGCGATTGCTCTGGACGGAGTAGTCGTCTCTGCCAACCGTAGTGAAACGACCCGACGTCTGGCACCGACTCTGGTCAATGTAGTAGATTTGAAACTGTTTGAAACTACTAATTCTTCTACATTATCACAGGGGTTGAATTTTCAGCCCGGTGTCCGTGTGGAGACTAACTGTCAGAATTGTGGTTTCCAGCAAGTCCGGATTAATGGGCTGGACGGCCCCTATACACAGATACTCATCGACTCCCGTCCCGTGTTCAGTGCCCTTTCCGGGGTATATGGGCTGGAGCAGATTCCTGCCAGCATGATTGAACGTGTAGAAGTCATGCGCGGAGGAGGATCGGCATTGTTCGGCTCTTCGGCCATTGCGGGAACGATCAATATCATCACGAAAGAGCCTTTGCGAAATTCCGGTCAGTTATCGCATACGATCACTTCCATCGGTGGCAGTTCCGCATTCGATAACAACACCTCGCTGAATGCTTCCCTTGTAACGGATGATCATCGTGCCGGATTGTATATCTTCGGGCAGAACCGTCACCGGTCGGGATATGATTATGACGGAGACGGATTTACGGAACTTCCGAAACTGAAGAATCAGACGGTCGGTTTCCGTTCTTATCTGAAAACGAGTACTTACTCCAAACTAACGTTTGAATACCATCATATGCAGGAATTCCGCCGTGGTGGAGATATGCTGGATCGTCCTCCTCACGAAGCCCATATTGCCGAGCAGTTACAACACTCCATAGATGGCGGAAGTCTGAAATACGATTATTTCTCACCGAATGAAAAGAATCGTTTAAGTGTTTTTGCCTCGGCAGCCAATACGGATCGTGACAGTTATTATGGTCCCGGCAACGATCCTCTGAAAGCATACGGAAAGACGACCGACCTCACCGCTATGGGCGGTGTGCAATATGTGCACACATTCGACAAATGTCTTTTCATGCCTTCCGACCTGACAGCGGGACTCGAATATAACCGTGACCGGCTGAAAGATAATATGTGGGGATACGACCGCCATACGGACCAGACGGTCAAGGTTTACAGTGCTTTTCTACAGAACGAATGGAAAAACAAACATTGGGGAATTTTGATTGGCGGGCGTCTGGATAAGCACAATATGGTGGATGATGTTATTTTCAGCCCGCGTGCCAACCTGCGTTTCAATCCTACGGATAATATCAATCTGCGTTTGAGCTATTCTTCCGGCTTCCGCGCCCCACAGGCATTTGACGAAGATATGCATATCGAAAATGTAGGTGGAACAGTGGCGATGATCGAGCGTGCAAAGGACTTGAAAGAGGAAAAATCGCAGAGCTTCAGTGCATCCGCAGATATGTATCACCGCTTTGGTGCTTTTCAGACTAATCTGTTAGTAGAAGGATTTTATACGAGGCTGACTGATGTGTTCGTGTTAGGAGGGCCTTTTGACCGTGGTGACGGTGTGCTGGTGAAAATACGCAGCAATGGTCCGGGAGCCAAAGTAATGGGATTGACTCTGGAAGGAAAGATTGCTTATCTTTCTTTGCTTCAAATACAGGCAGGACTGACATTGCAGCGCAGCCGATACGATGAACCGCATAAATGGCACGATGATGCGCCGGCAGAAAGAAAAATCTTCCGTACTCCCGATATCTACGGTTATTTTACGGCTACTTATACTCCCGTCAAACCGTTGTCCATTGCTCTCTCGGGTACATATACCGGCAGTATGCTTGTGCAGCGTATGGACATCAGCGCAGAAAACGTAGCAATGGGCGATATGCCCGAGCGAAAGGCGGAAGCCATCCGTACACCCCGGTTCTTCGATATGGGAGTGAAGATAGCGTATGACTTCAAACTCTATAAAACGGTAGACTTACAACTTAGCGGAGGTGTTCAGAATATCTTTGAAGCATATCAGAAAGACTTCGACAGAGGAGCTAACCGGGATTCCAACTATATCTACGGTCCTTCGCTTCCGAGAAGTTTCTTTGCCGGAGTGAAGATTAGTTATTGATACGATACCGGTCTGTTATTTTCAGAACATTTTATGCATCCGGGAATGTGATAAAACGATTGCTTCCCGGATGTTTTATAAATAAGCGACAGATTTGGCATTGATGATTTCAACGATAATCATGTCTGCCTGACCGATTTTTAGTATTTTTGGCGATTGTAAGTAAGCGATTCAAAGTCTTATCAGATTGTATTACGGATTATGATAAAAAGAAGATGGACGAAATGCTTCATTATTACGAATGTAAAGGCAGTAAAATAATTAGTTTGAATGACCTATTATGGCAACAGAAAATAAAATAAAGTATTTTGAAAATCGGGAAGACTGGAGAAAGTGGCTGATGGACAACTTTGAAACCGAAGACGAAATTTGGTTTGTATTTCCTCTTAAATCGTCAGGTGAAAAAAGTATTGCATACAACGATGCTGTTGAAGAAGCCCTTTGTTTCGAATGGATTGACAGTACGATAAAACCGCTTGATAAAGAACATAGAATTCAGCGTTTCACGCCTAGAAAACCTAAAAGTACATACTCGCAAGCCAACAAAGAAAGACTTAAATGGTTATTGGCAAATAAAATGATACACCCTGAATTTGAAGATAAAATACGCACAGTTTTATCTGACCCTTTTATTTTTCCCAATGACATAATGGACAGATTGAAAGAAGATGAAATAGCATGGAGAAACTACCGGCATTTTTCCGACGCATATAAGCGTATCCGAATTGCATACATTGAAGCAGCAAGGAAGCGACCGGAAGAATTTGAAAAGCGATTAAACAACTTTATCTGTAAAGTGAAAGAGAATAAGATGATAACCGGATTTGGCGGAATAGAGAAATATTATTGAGATTGTCCGAATCTTTATGGAAGAATATCCTTATAGTCTGATGGAAGCGATGGAGCATCATTAGTAGTAAATCACTAAAAACTTTTCTTTCCCTTTTAGTAGTTTGCCTGTTTGAGTTGTATTATATATAGATAGTCAATAAAAGTCAAAGTAATCAACTTATTAAACAGTTAACCTTATGTTCAAACAACTAAGTACTTCTCTACTGATTGCATCAGCATGTATTTTGTCCTCTTGCACGCCTACGGTGAAGCAGGAGATTGCAATTTTACCTACCCCCGTTAGTCTGACGGAACAGTCGGGTGCTTTCGTCTTAAAGGATGGAATGAAAATCGGCGTTTCCGATCAGTCCTTATTTCCGGCTGCCGGATATTTGCAGGATATTCTTCGGAATGTGGTGTCTACTTCTGTAGAGGTGACCGAAGCCGATAAGGCGGATATCTATCTCCAGCTAGGGCAGGATAATGGAAAGCCCGGCTCTTACAAACTTCAGGCTACCCCCAAGTCTGTTCAGGTTGAAGCCGGAGATTATTCGGGTATCGTTTCCGCCATTGCCAGCCTCCACCAACTGCTGCCTGCCGGAATAGAAGTGCAGGGAACGAAACAGACTTTCTCCATTCCTGCCGTGCAAATAGAGGACTCGCCGCGCTTTGAATGGCGTGGTTTTATGCTGGATGCTTCCCGTCACTTCTGGAATAAAGATGAAGTGAAACATGTGCTGGATCTGATGTCCTTATATAAACTGAATAAGTTCCACTGGCATCTGACGGATGATCAGGGATGGCGGATCGAAATCGAGAAATATCCGTTGCTGACGGAAAAAGGAGCGTGGCGTAAATTTAACAAGCACGACCGTGGTTGTATGGAGCGTGCGGTAGAAGAGGACAATACCGACTTCCTGATTCCGGAAAACAAAATACGGATTGTAGAAGGAGATACTCTGTATGGTGGTTACTATACGCACGAAGATATTAAAGAAATTGTAGATTATGCTGCACAGAGAGGTATTGATGTGATTCCGGAAATAGATATGCCGGGACATTTCCTGGCTGCTATCACCCAATACCCGGATCTCGCTTGTGACGGACTGATCGGCTGGGGAGAAACATTCTCTTCTCCTATTTGTCCGGGAAAGGATACGACGCTGGAATTCTGTCAGGATGTCTTTAAAGAGATTTTCGATCTCTTTCCTTATGAATATGTACACATGGGGGGTGACGAAGTCGAGAAAAATAACTGGAAAAAGTGCCCCCGTTGCCAGAAGCGAATCCGCACGGAAGGACTTAAATCGGTAGAAGATTTGCAGGCATGGTTTGTGCGTGATATGGAGAAATTCTTCCTTGCCAATGGAAAGAAGTTGATAGGCTGGGATGAAGTTGTTGCCGACGGACTGACTTCGGATGCTGCTATTACCTGGTGGAGAAGTTGGTCGAAAGAGGCAGTGCCTATGGCCACTTCGCAAGGACAAAGAGTGATTGCCTGCCCGAATGAATATTTCTATTTTGATTATGCGCAGGATAAAAACTCCGTGAAGAAGATATTGGCATACGATCCGTATGCAGACGACCGCTTGTCACCCGAACAGAAAGAATGTTTCTGGGGCGTGCAGGCTAATCTCTGGGCAGAATGGATTCCGTCTATGAAACGTATCGAATATCTGATACTTCCCCGTATGGTGGCGTTGAGTGAAATAGCCTGGGTGCAGCCGGAGGCGAAACCGGATCTGAAAGAGTTCTATCGTCAGCTTGTTCCGCATTTCAAGCGGATGGATATCCTTGGATTGAACTACCGGGTACCCGATCTGGAAGGATTCTACAAAGTGAATGCTTTCCTTGATGAGGCTTCGGTTGATCTGACTTGTCCGTTGCCGGGCATTGAAGTCCGTTATACTACTGACGGAAGTATGCCGACTAAGCAATCCACTCTTTATGAAGGAAATCTGAAAGTGACGGAAACGACAGATTTTACTTTCCGCACTTTCCGTCCCGACGGTACTCCATCGGATGTAGCACGTACCCGATACGTCAAAGCTCCTTATGCGGAGGCAACTGCTGCTCCGGCTTCTTTGAATTCCGGACTGAAAGCCGTATGGCATAAATTCCGTGGTAATCTTTGTGCGGATATCGATGCGGCTCCCGTGAATGGTGAGTATGTCGTAGAATCCGTTTCTATCCCCGAAGAGGTGAAAGGAGATATCGGCCTGATAATCACGGGTTACCTGGAAGTACCTGCCGATGGCATCTATACATTTGCTCTTCTTTCGGACGACGGCAGTACGCTGAAACTGGACGGCGAATTACTGGGAGATAATGACGGAGCACACTCACCGGTAGAGATTATAGTACAGAAGGCCTTGAAAGCCGGACTGCACCCGATAGAAGTACGCTACTTCGATTGCAATGGCGGAGTTTTGCAGATGGAATTAGTCAATGAAAGGGTGAGAAAGAAGTGCTTCCTAAAGAATGGCTGAAACATGAATAAACAGATCTCCTGAAGATTTTTTATTAGGTATTAATATAGATGAGGTAATTCTTGTTGAAATATCCCTATAAATGGGTATTTCCCAAATCAAAAGTTCTTCTCAACTTTGCAGAGTGAATAAAACGCCACTATGCAATATTTGAAAGAAGACATACAGGAAAAAATCCTCCACATAGCCGAAGAAGTATTCTCCGAAAAAGGATATAAGGATGCTTCCATGCGCGAAATTGCTTCCCGAACAGGGATTACAGTCAGCAACATCTATCATTATTTCACCAATAAGGATGAGATATTCCGCACGATTCTGAAACCTGTGCTGAATGATTTGTATGCCAAGATATATAGTCATGATGCCAATCAGATGTCCATAGAGGTTTTTACGAATTCGGACTATCAGCAGGAATCCGTGCAGGAATATATCGATTTGGTTTCCGAACACCGTGCCCGGTTGCGTATGTTACTTTTCCAGGCACAGGGATCATCCCTGGAAAACTTCCGTTCGGAGTATACCGATGCGATGACACGTACTATCTTTGTCTTTTTTCAGGGGATGAAGCAGAAGTACCCGCACCTGAATATAGGTATCACCGATTTCTTTATTCATCTCAATACGGTATGGCTGTTTGCCTTGCTCGAAGAACTGGTGCTGCACCACGTGAAGAAAGAAGAAATGCAGAAATTTATAGCAGAATATATAGCCTTTGAAACGGCAGGTTGGAAGGAGCTCATGAATGTATGAGCTCCTTCTTTTTTTGAACGATTCAGAGGAATGTTCTTTTTTAAAAATCAGATATATATAAATGAAAAGGTATGAAAGAAAAACAGAGAAAGAAAAGTGGTGTGAGTCGCTTGTTTGAGATAGCAGGTGAGAAGAAAGGCTTACTGATGCTTGCCGGGGTACTTTCGGCGGTCAGTGCCTTGTGTATGCTGGTGCCTTATTGGTCGGTATATGAAGTGCTGAAAGAGCTTTTGTTGCATGGCAGCAAGATAAGCGAGTTGGATAGCAGTGTGCTTATACACTGGGGATGGGTGGCATTTGTCGGTCTGGTGGCAGGACTGCTTTTACTGTATGGAGCATTGATGGCATCGCATGTGGCGGCGTTCCGTATTCTCTACGGGTTGCGCATTCGTCTGTCCGGGCATATCGGACGCCTTTCGCTGGGATACCTGAACGGTACTTCCACCGGAGCGATCAAGAAAACTATGGAACAGAATGTGGAGAAGATAGAGAATTTTGTGGCGCATACCATTCCCGATCTGGTCAATGTGCTGGCAACCATTGTGCTGATGTTTATCATCTTCTTCTCCCTGAACGGGTGGATGGCGGCTATTTGTGTGGTCTGCATCGTTTGTAGTATCGGTTTGCAGTTTATGAACTTCTTTGGGAAAAAAGCCAAAGAGTTTACGAAAATCTATTATGATACGCAGGAGCGTATGAGTGCTTCAGCTGTCCAGTATGTGAGAGGAATGCCCGTGGTGAAGATATTTGGTCAGAGTGTGCGCTCGTTCCGCCAGTTTAATAGTGAGATAGAGGCCTATAAGAGTTATGCTTTAAGAGTCTGCGACACCTACCAGCCCGGTATGATTGCTTTTACTGTATTGCTGAATTCGCTGATAACCTTCATTTTGCCCGTAGGTCTGTTGCTTCTGAGCAGAGAGACGCAGAATATTGGTCTGGCGGCAGTTTATCTCTTCTTTATTATTATGGGGCCCGGCGTGGTTTCTCCTATCTATAAACTGATGTATCTCGGTTCAAGTACGAACGAGATTGACGAGGGAGTGAAACGAATCGACCGCATATTTGATGAACAGGTACTTCCCGAAACTGCGGTTTCGCATTTGCCCGCTTCCTATGATATCGAGTTTCGTCACGTATCGTTTGCCTACGAAAACAAGGCGGAGACTACCCGTACCGAAGCGCTGAAAGACATCTCTTTTACTGCGCCACAGGGAGCGATTACTGCGCTGGTCGGTCCGTCAGGTTCCGGAAAGTCTACGGTAGCCAACCTGATTCCGCGCTTTTGGGATGTCAGTGAAGGGGAGATCTGCATTGGCGGAATTAATATAAAAGAGATAGCGACCGAGGATTTGATGAATCTCGTTTCCTTTGTTTTTCAGGACAGCTTTCTCTTCTTTGATACGCTCTATGAGAATATTCGGGTCGGTAATACGTCTGCTACCCGTGAACAGGTGATCGAAGCTGCCCGTGCGGCTCAATGTCACGATTTTATAGAGAGTCTGCCGGACGGCTATCATACGCGGATCGGTGACAAAGGAGTGTATTTGTCCGGCGGTGAGTCCCAACGGGTTTGTGTGGCAAGAGCCATTCTTAAAAATGCTCCGATTCTGGTGCTTGACGAGGCGACTGCTTTTGCCGATCCGGAGAACGAATATAAGATGCAGCAAGCCATTCAGCAACTTATCAAAAATAAAACGGTCATCATTATTGCTCACAGACTTTCGTCCATCATTTCAGCCGAACAGATACTTGTCCTGAAAGAAGGCAAGCTCGTACAAAGCGGACGTCACGAAGTGCTGAGCAAAACGGACGGTGTATATAAAAGAATGTGGGATGCCTATACCAGCGCATTCCGTTGGCAATTAACTATCAAAAAGGAGGAAACAAAATGAATGCAATCAAGAATATTACGGTAGGACATACCGAACGTCTGCGTAAACCTGTCGGTTACACGATGCTTGCCAATCTGGTGAATATCGTTCCGTTCTGTCTTTCTATCGAAGCCATAAATGTGATTTTCCGTACGTTTGACGGTAGTGGTACACCGCTGGATACGAATCGTCTTTGGATGATTTTTGCTATATTGGTCGTGTATATGGTGGTGATGGCTTTTGCCGAACGCGCCGCCTATCGTGCCAACTTTCGCGGTGCTTATGAGATGAGTGCCGAAGGGCGTATTAATTTAGCCGAGCATCTGCGTAAATTATCCTTGGGATTCCTGTCCCGCAGAGATCCGGGGGATCTTTCTTCCATGCTGATCACTGACTTTACCATGGCGGAAACGGGAATATCCCATCACTTGCCCCAATTGATGGGAGCGTTGGTAATGCCGGTTTTTGCCTTCCTTGGCTTGCTTTGGATTGACTGGCGCATGGCGGTGGCCATGTTCGTAGCTTTACCGCTTGCGGTTGCTGTCCTGTTGCTTAGCAATATCGCCCAGCGTAAGCTGAGTGTGCGACAGATTGAAGCCAAGATTAATGCCGGAAACCGCTTGGAAGAATATCTGCAAGGCATACGGGTGATGAAAGCATATAATTTGCTGGGAGGCAAGTTCGAACGCCTGAAAATGGCTTTTAGTGATCTCCGTCGTGCCTGTATCCGGCAGGAGGCGCTTCTCGGTCCATTTATCTTATTCTCGGTCACATTGATTCGTGCCGGATTGACATTCATGATACTTTGCGGTACGTACCTGTTGATAGGAGGCGAACTTTCACTGCTCACGTTTGTCATGTTTCTGGTGGTCGGTTCCCGTGTTTTCGATCCGCTGACATCTGCCTTGACTAACTTTGCCGAGTTTCGCTACTTCTCCATCGCAGGAGGACGTATCCTTACGTTGATGAACGAACCGGAAATGAAGGGAGATCGTGATGTGCCCGAAAGCGGAGATATTACTTTTGATCATGTATCTTTCGGTTATCAGGAAAAGGAAATACTGCATGATATTTCCGTGACTCTTAGAAAAGGGACGCTCACTGCTTTGGTCGGTCCTTCCGGAAGCGGAAAGAGTACGATGCTGAAACTTTGCGCACGCTTCTATGATCCGCGTAAAGGCTCGGTTCGTTTTAACGGAATGGATATGAAAGAACTGGAGCCGGAGTCATTAATGAAACATTGTTCCATGGTTTTTCAGGATGTCTATCTGTTTCAGGATACGCTGAAGAATAATATCCGTTTCGGCAGGACAGATGCTACGGATGAAGAGATCGTAGCGGCAGCGAAAAAGGCTTGTTGTCACGAATTCATCATGCGTCTGCCCAAAGGATACGATACGATGGTAGGAGAAGGTGGCTGCACTCTTTCGGGAGGAGAAAAACAACGGATCTCCATTGCCCGTGCCATGCTGAAAGAAGCTCCGGTCGTGCTGCTGGATGAGGCTACTGCTTCTCTCGATCCGGAGAATGAAGTAGAAGTGCAGCAGGCTATCAATACCTTGATTGCGGGACGGACGGTAATCGTTATCGCTCACCGCCTCAAAACGATCCGAAATGCCGACCGGATTATTGTGCTGGAAGAAGGACGAATTGCGGAACAAGGCACTCATGATGAACTTTTGAGCCGGCCGGGGCTGTACGCCAAACTTTGGAATATACAGGAACAGACATCGGGATGGAAACTATAAAAACGGCTCATCAGAGATAAAACGAAAAGGTCCGGCTTTCACAAGCCGGGCCTTTTGTTTACTAGAATTTATGCTATTTACACTTATTCTGTAATATTGAATACATTATATGGTTTTTTTAAACTAACAACCAAATGTGAGAATGCGGGAGAATCACTTCGGCCGATTCCAATGTTTTCAATGTGGCTACGTAATTTTTAATTATGACTAATTAATTCAATTCTGATATTGCAAAGATAGGGGCTTTGACGATTTCCTGCAATCACCTGAAATGGGTATTCTTGGGCGGGTTACTAGCAATATATAGTGGGTCTGAATCTTTTATTCCGGAACATTTGCAGAGTTTCCTGTCAACCTGTTCAGATGACATACCAGTAGTTTTCCTTCATTATCTCTCAAATGCATACCATTGCCTTGACAATAACGGAAGTATTTGCATCGGGCGCACTCGTCTTTTTTCATCCATGAACGGTCGCGATAAGGCTGGAATTTCGTTTGCCATATTTCCCCAAAATCATCCTGATAGATATTTCCTTGATGGTAGTTGGAGCGGATGCTGCTACAGGCACTGATAGAACCGTCAATCAAAACGGAGCCGACTGATATTCCGGCGCTACAGAAGAAAGGAGTATTCCGTACTTCACCTTCATAGTTACCCAGGAAACCTTCGCAGCCGTAACTCGCACGGATAATTCCTTCCTTTCGGGTGTCACGGATGAAGTCGAGCACTTGTTTCAGTTCTTCTCCGTTCATACGGAATTCCGGTTCTTCGGCGGCTCGTCCTACCGGAAAGATGGTAGATACTCTCCATCGTTTGACTCCGAGACTGATAAGTAACTCTTTCATAGCCGACAACTGTGGCAGGCTACGGCGGGTGACACAGGTAATGACGTCGAATGTCAGTTCGGGGATAGCTGTGATTTCCCATATGGCATTTACGGCACAATCGAAACTTTCGGGATGTCGTCGCATCCAGTTGTGTACATCCTTCAGTCCGTCCAGGCTGATGGATATACTACGCATACCGCTGCGGATCAGGTTGTGAAGCCGTTCGCGTGTGAGACACAGGCCGTTGCATACCATGCCCCACGGGTATCCCCGTCGGGATATTTCTTTACCGCAAGTTTCCAAATCTTCACGTACGGTTGGTTCTCCACCGGAGATAATGACGAATACATCGTGCGGATTGGTATGTGTTGTTATGCTGTCCAGTACTTTTAGAAAATCCTGCAGAGGCATATCCGGAGTAGCGGGAGAGGACTTGCAGTCACTGCCACAATGGCGGCAACGTACATTACATCGTAAGGTGCATTCCCAAAAAAGCTGTCTGAGCGGATGTTCTTCCACTCTTTCGTGTTTCATCCGGCGAAATATTTCTAAAGCCAGCCATCGGCGGGGAGTAAGGGGGATGATACGTTTCATTCTTCTTCTTTTTTCTCCTCTTTAAGTAAGTGACTTTTCCCTCTTTTCCAAGGTCTTGTATTCTAATCTTTTTTGTCTGGTATGCGCCATTCTTTTCGCCGTCTACATCTGTATACTCAAGGTACATTTCAGATTTTTTTGGAGGATACTCTTCGAATTTAAATGTATTGATTGCTATACCGCCTACCGTATAATGCTCTATTTCACGTGACTCGGTATAGGCAGTATCTGTAATTAATGAATCTTCTTGATTCATATAACTGGATACTACGCGAATACCATTAATATTTTCTTTTTCTTCATTTTGTACTTGACTGCTTATTATAATGTCAGGAGTCCAGTCGGGACCGGGACCATAATAACAAGGTTCGTCCCAGATTTCGTTATTATTGCCACATCCGGAAAAGCCTAAAGCGGCGAGCAGACTTAGTAGATATTTGTTTCTCATGTTATTAACGTGTTTAGTTCTTGTTGGGACAAAGATAATTAATCTTTGAATCGGCTGTTCTCTATTGTTCGTTTTATTTTTTGAATGAGATGATTTTAGAGATTGGGGATGATTGTATAATGGGGTATCAGGAAATACAATCTTATGGGATAAAGGAGAAAACATCTTGATTCTTTTGTGGGTAATTAAACAAAACCGTATTAAATGGGGACAGGTATTTATCCACAGGATGTGCGAATTGATATTCTCCCCTTTTCGCATATATTGGGAAAAGGTATGTGTAATAGCAAAAAGTGCAATACTTTCTGTGATATTCTTTCTTTTTGATTTGATTTTAGGTAATTTCCTGTCGTTGTATATTGCAGAATGACCTCAAATAGCGATTCCCCGCTCTCAGAAAGGAGTTCTTTTACTCCCGGCCCGGCTCTCAGAGTGCTTCAGCACGGGGCTTATTAGCGTGAAGAGTAAGGTTAGACAAGATATAGAGTAAGTATACGGTGCATATAGTGTAAGTATACGGTGCGTATAGTGTAACTATAGCCTGCGAATAGCGTAACTATACCCTGCAAATAGCGTCAGTATCCTGAAAAGAAGGTGGAAATAGACTGTTTTTAGTCTTTTCCCTTTCTATTTCGTTCATAGCCTTGAACGAAATAGTTAGAGCAGGAGGGAAGACTATTGGCTAAATTGCTCGCTTAGAGAACCGGAACGAGAAAGATGAAGGTGCAGAGTGATATCATAATTGCTATAAAACTTCGATATTGATAAATCGCTAATTGCCTAGAATCCGATAAAAATTCCGAGGGTAGAGAAGGGGCGGAATTAGCGAAACTCTGAGCATTACAAAATACAAATTGTCACTTTTGACAATTTGTATTTTGTTTCTTGGAATGAACGTTAACTATTCGCATAGCTATGCATTCCACCCAAGACATAGTTCACTCCGAAATATGTCATCAGAACAGTGAGGAATGCTAGTATCATATAAATGTGGAAGAACAAAGGCTTGCGGAAAATCTGCAGACTTTGTGAATGGAATGCCACACCATATACAAGGAAAGTAATCAATGCCCAGACTTCTTTCGGGTCCCATGCCCAATAGCGTCCCCATGAAACATTTGCCCAGACTGCACCAAGAAAGATGCCTGCTCCCAGAAAGAATGTGGCAGGATAAAGCAACAGGCGGCTAAGCAGTGTCAATTGTTCTACCCGATTATCCTGTCTTTCATCCCCCCCGGTAATATGGTTTTCTGTTTCTTTTTTCCGCAGACATAGTGCCAGTATTCCATTCAGCATGATGAAAGCCAATAGAGCATAAGACATCATAATCAGTGAAACATGAATGCTAAGCCATGGAGAAACGAGCACCGGCATTAAAGGAGTGATCTGTGGATTCATTTGTCCCAAATAAGAAACTAACAGGGCAAAGCCGGAAAGCAAGAACCCGAAGGGAAGTGTGAAAGGGAAGCGACGATGGAGCAGGCAGGCCACCAGGAGTATACATAATGCCATGAATTGCATCGTTTCATAACCATTACTTAGGGGAATGCGTCCGCCGATATACCAACGGAGGCAATATCCAGCCAAATGAAATAGAAAAGCCGCATAAAGCACCACGGAAAAAGAGACTCCTGCTATATGTGAAACTGTTTTGACTTTTGGTGGAAGAGCTGTGCTCCGCAGGCAGTTGTGAAGCAGAAGCAGGAAAGACAACAGTCCAAAAGCCAGATTAACCATAAAGAGAATCTTGCTGAATGGAATACTGTTGTAGAGCAATTCAGCTTTCACTTGTATCTCGGAGAGAGGTTTCACACTGCCATCGGCAGGTAATGGCTGAATGAATGTCCCTTGCTCCAGCATGAGAATGAGTCCTACTTTCTCATCTGTCTCTTGGATGGCTTTTGCCAGTTTGCTTTGTCCCTGTTCCCGTTGCCAATGTTCCCGTAAGCGGTAAACTGATCCGTCGAATAAATCAGTGAGGCGTGCGTAAGGTGTTTTCAGGCCGAGCAACTGTTGTAGTTCTGCACTTTTTATGTATATCAGCGATTCATTTCTCCACACTTCGGGATAGAGTAACCAGCCTCCGATTACTTGTTCGGGAGTCAGTCCTTTGTAGGACGATTTGCCTGTCAGCTTCTGAACAAAGTCGCGGGCTAATGTATTGAAAGGTACTACCCGGTCGTGGTAAATCACTTGTTCGCGTGCCAGGCTATCTGCTTGTATCCGTTTGAGGGCAGGGAGTGATCTCTTTTGCGCCTGCGCTGTTCCGGCAAGGCAGAAAAGGAATAAGATGAACACTCCTCCTTTTTTCAGTAACGGATGATTCAACAAGCGACGGAACTCACCGTTTTGAGAGAACAGAAGCCAGATCATGGAGATGCCCAGCAGAATATATCCTGCATAAGTAACCCTCGTACCCCATGGATCATAATTCACCGTCAGCCAACTTCCCTGCCCGTCATCGTCGAAAGACGACTGATAGAAGCGGAAGCCTTGCGAAGTAAATATGCGGTTCATTGAAATTTGTTCATGAAAGAAAGTGTCTTTTTGTCCGGAGAGAGAGTCAGATAGTGAGACGGGAAGGGAATGACTGATATAACTGACGTAATCGGCAGGCGCTTCCGTTCCCGGATAATATACTACCCGGAAACTGTCCAGCTGCATGATAAACGGCAGTTTTATATTCTTTCCGCTTTCCGGTTCCTCGAAACTATTCATTGCTACGCCGGGGCGCAGATGTATATATCCCTTCTTGCTGCCGATAAACGTAATCATGGCCCCCACCAGGATAACGAGGAAGGAGCCATGCAACAACAATATGGGAAGCCGCCGCCATAAGGCACGCCGGATGAGAGCGGCAAGTGTTATTACGGCTATCGCTCCCCATAAACAACAAAACCAGATCGTATGATATATATTTCTTTCCACAAAGTCCGTCCCATACGCTTGCTCTACGAAGGTAGTCACAGCAAGCAATCCCACCAGACAGACATATAAAATAACAAGTAGCCTTTTCAACAGTACAATCTTTTGGTGATATTAAAAGGAAGCATAATCCTTGTTTTTACAGGCTTTCACTCCCATACATTCCATCTCTATCAACCATCCCGGACGACATACGGGGGCATGAACAAATACTTTAGGCGTGTGCGGAAAGCGTTTGTCGTACATACCTTTAACGACAGTATAGTCTGTGATGTCACGCAAATATACGATCATCTGTCCCAGATCATCAAATGTGCAGTCGGCTTCTTGCAGTAGCACCTCTACATTCTCCCACATTCGTTCGGTCTGCTTGCGGATATCACCGGGGTGCACTACTTCACCTTTGTTATTGATGCTTGCCGTGCCGGAAATGAATACTTGGCGGCGATCTCCATAGTCTACATACGTGCCACGTTCAAAGCTCACTCCGTATTCGTAAGTCGGGTTCAGATGTGTGGGCGCATAAAGAAAGTGAATCTGCTCCGGTTTCACGCCGGCTATGGCATACGTATCCATTTGTACCAGTACTTTCGGGTCGGCATGGCGTCCGCCAATTCCTGTGCTGGAGATGTAATGTGTCTTTTCTGTCAGGTTCTGTGTCACAAAGACCTCATTGCGTGCTTTCACGACTCCGGCATAGTTTACGTCTACGTTCTGCACGAAGAACCAGGTACGAATACAATGATCTGCCAGTCTGCATCCTTGTTCCATAAGTTGCATCACGTAATCATTCAGCAGCAGGCGGGTCTGATACTCTGAGTTGGCTGCACGGTTGAAAGCGCTGCCGGCCCAAAGATGGCGGTACGCACCGTGCTTCACTTCGAAAAGGCCGTTGTGCAGTACTTGCGTCTGTATGTCGGTTTGCAGATAAACCCACAGGGCAATCTTTGTTCCGTCCAATGGTGGCTGCTCCACAATGGAAAGTGCGCAGTCGGAACCTTCGGTGGTCAAAGCCAGCAGCGTATCTGCCTGATTGGCAGCATCGCTCAGGAAATAGCGCTTGAATACGGCAACCCCACCTTTGAGTTCTTTGGCAAGTAAATTATCATAAGTATTCAAAACTGCATTCAGCTGTTCTTCGTATGTATCTTCCGGTTTCGTGGAATGTATCATTACGTGATACTCCGAAGCTCCTGCCTCTGCATTATATTTAAAAATCTCAGTTAGAGTCTTTTCAGACTGGATGTTCTGTTGTTCTTTGTTGTTCATATGCAATTTTTCAATGACTAATAGTTCTATTTTACTCTTGCGCACCGTCGTCAATCCAGTTGTCAATCAGTGTCAGGATGTTGGATGAAGTGACCATCTGTGAATGGTCTATCCCCCAGCTTGAACTGATATTCGTATTCAATATCTGGTGTAAAATGCTTTCTTTGGCATTGCGGGGTTTCACCCGTAACACATCGTTTACGATGGTCGAAGGTTGGTTGACTAAGTCTTCATAGCTTTCTCCGGTCAGCAAATTCAGTTCGGCTGCGGGCTTGGCACTTCCTCCGTGACAGGCTGTACAGGTTTTATCGAAAACCTGTTGCTGGATGGTATGATACATACTGACATCAATCGTGCCTACTTCCATGAAGGTAGTGTCGGCAGTTGCCGTGAAATCTTCGATGGTCTGGAAACTGACGACACGTTTTCGCAGTCTGTTGATGACACATAGTTCTATCTCGGTCACTTCCTCACTGATACCAGACAGTATCACTTCCACTTCACCGCCGTCGGTCTCCGGAGTAGGAATAACTTTGGAAACAATGGCATACTCGCTCTCATCATCGAAACCTGCCACCACTATGCTGTATCCTTCGGACCATTTGTTGATACCACTGAATTTGCCGGACAGTTTCAGTACCCGTCCTTCTCTCGGTACGAAACCTGTATTTTCATAAATCCTGCCGTCGTCACAAGAAGTCAATCCCGTGACAAGCAGGGAAAAAGCAAAGAAAAGAATGTATTTCTTCATAAACAGATCCTTTCTCGCATTAGTTAGAATGTATATTGAAGTAAGATACTGGCTGAGTGTACGGCTATTCCTAAGTCATCATTGTCACGATCGAGCTGTGTGTCATGACCTGTACGACCAATGTACTGATACATCGCCTGTAACTTGAGATTACAGTTCTTAAAGAAATAGTTTACTCCTACGGCAGGCATATTCAGAAAGCCATTTGTATCTGTTCCATTCCGGTTGAAGAAATCATAGCGCAGTGCTGCCTGCAGGCGCGGGGCAACGAAGTACCCACCTTGTACGTATCCTCCTAAGTAATTGTAGGAGTCAGAAATCTTTTGTCGGTTGGTGAATCCTATGTTCATATAATACATTTCAGCACTCAGATAGAGTTTGTTTTTCAGCATTGCAAATTCAAGTCCGGCACGGAAGTCATTGGTACTTTCATTTTCGCTTTCTACATTCATCGAAGCGGATACTCCGAACATGATTTTATCTTCATGCAGACGGTTCGGATTTCCCTGAGTGGCGGGCATCACGCCTTTGGGCATATAAGTAAATCGCCCGGCATAGAGCAGGGAAGGGATGTGCCAATCATCACTCAGCGTCTTTGTAGCCGTATTGACCGAAGCGCCTGTGCCGTTGAACAAACCGATTTCATAGCCAAACTTGTCGGCAACCAAACCGTGAATCTCTACTCCCAGATCGAAGCCGGTACCGATATTGGGCGTCACCGCATTCAGTGAATGGGGGAGAATAACAGGGGCAGTAAGCGATACAGGCAGTGATGGCAAGAGTGTTTCACCCAATGTCGTCAGATAGGCGTGTGAGAACGGGGTCTTGAACTTGCCGACACGGATCGCAAATTGTTGTTTCAGCTGTACGTCGAACCACGCTTGCTGTAACAAGGCTCCGCCACTGGCTGCGGCATTCATGGAAAGATTGAACGATACTTTTCCAAAAGCTTTCCCCGTGAAACCGAGTACGGCGTAAGGGATAGAAAAACCGGAGTTGGCTACATTATCCTGATTGTAGGCTTTGTCCAGTCCTTCCTCGTCATACCAGTTGAAATTGCCACTGGTCTGTACAAGCAAATAGGGTTTGAATACAAAGTCTCCTTTTTTGGTCTCAATGGTGAATCCTTCTCTTCCTGCCAATGAAACTACGCCGTTTTCCGTATCTTCTTCATGTTGTGCCATAGCGACGAAAGGCAAAGCCGACAGCATGGCAATGAATATATATTTTTTCATAATAACTGATATATACTGCTTTTTTATTAAAGTGAATTTATAAATGCAATCAATGCGTCGCGGTCTTCTTTACTCATCTTTTTGAATAAGTTTTTTGATGCTTCGCCTTCTCCGCCATGCCACATGATGGCTTCAGTCAAGTTGCGGGCACGACCGTCGTGCAAGAAGTAAGTGTGTCCGTTCACCTTCTCTTGCAGACCAATTCCCCAAAGAGGGGTGGTACGCCATTCGTTTCCACGTGCCAGACCGCTGACATAATTGTCGTTCAAACCGACTCCCATGATTTCGGATCCCATATCGTGCAACAGGAAATCTGAATAAGGGTGGATGGTTTGTCTGCCCAGCCACGGAAGCTGGGTGTTGTTCAGCAGAACGGTGCCACGGGATTTGGTGTGCAGGGTAGTTGTATGGCAGAGGTGACATTTTGCTTGGTAGAAGTTTTGTTCTCCTTTGACCACCTGCGGATCATTAACATTGCGACGGGCCGGAACACTGAGGCACTGCATATAGAGGTCTACGTCTTCCATCTCCTCGGTGGTAATATCCAGCTGATCATAGGAGAGTCCCATCATGCTTCCTTGGTTGACTTGTATTTGTCCTTCGCAAATCTCTTCGGGATAACGGCTGTTGGTAACACCCATGTCACTGGAAAAACCGAGTTCTACAGTAAGGTCGGCATGCTGCGCTTTATTGCCGGACAATCCCAGAGATCTTACTCCCCGTTCGGTGATGTAGTTGCAACGTCCGCTGATTCCATATTCCGGATAGTTGCTTTTCGCTGCAAGTGCTTCTATTTCGGTAGGGTCCAATGCCATCATTTGTCCCATACCTACATGGCGCAAGGGGATGCGGACGGTACAAAACAAATCTTCCGGTTTGATTTCTTCGGCATACCATTCGGATATGGTGTAAGTCGGTTTGCAGAGTTCGTATTTCTCACCGTCCGGGAAGGAGAAACTTTCATAGGTATATTCTACAGATAATTTTCCCTCCGGTTTTACGCCGTAGATTGCCTGGTCGTGCAGCACCCGGCCGTAGTCTTGAAAAAATGCACCATTCTTGCGGCTGATATAAACCAGCATGGAAGAGAAACCATAGCTGCCGGAACCACCTTCGCTCCATAATGTCGGTTTGGTACGACCGGCATTCCGATGACAGCTACCACAGGAGTAACCGGCATAAACAGGACCGAGTCCGCCGCCATGACCATTACCGCTTGTCCGTACATCATCGTAGAGTCTGTCTCCTTGATTGAAACGGTTTTCATAGACACCCGACACCCAGTCTGCCGGAGTGTCGTAGGCTAATGATGAGTTCAGAAAATTGGTAGCTGTACCTGCCGACAGAGCGTATCCATCCGGTATCTCTATATCCAAGATGTCAATTCCGTCATTATCGCAAGCGCTGCACGCCAATATAGAAAGGAGAGAGAATGAATATTTTAGTATGCAATTCATCTTTAATTGACTTTATTTAAAATAATATGCTCAAACATACCAAAGAAGTAAAAGGAGATTTAGTCAATCTCGCCTTTACTTCTATATGCTTTTATGGGGTAATCCCTTATTTCACTTTACGAGCCTGTCCGTCTTTGAAGAGCAGGAATTCCAGTGTGTGGAAACCGCGTACATTCTGAGCGGCTGCGATACCTTCGTTGTCTTCATCATAGTCACCGCTCCAGTTCAGCTGGTCCCAGTCTCCTGAATTCAGAAGCTGTACGATAGCGTTCTGGTCTAGTGGCCAGCTGTCCATATTCGGGTCAAGACCCAGGCTGGCAACCGGACCAAACAAGAAGGCTTCACTGACTTCCCATGGCTGGCGTGCCTGTAACCAAGCGTCACACGCTGTTTCAAAAGCTGTATTGGATGGAGAATTGGAAAGAGCTATCACTGCATCATATAACGCATCTACTTTACTTTTCAGTGATGCGTAAGTCGGCAATACGACTACTTCAACGTAAGTTTTTACCACCGGCTGAAGTATGGCATCAGAGTTAATGCTTGCTGTACTTCCGATATAAGAGTTCAACTCTTTCAGTACAGTTTCCAAATCTGAACAGGCTTCCATGGCTTCTTCTGCTTCCGAACTGTTGATGTTGTTGCGGAAAGGTTGTGGAATACCCCAGATGGCAGTCGCTGCCTTATTGATGGCTTGTTTTACATTGTTGTTCAATGTTGAATTGCTGCCTTCGATAATTTTTGAGATAGAATTATCGGCAACGGTTCCATCAAGTGTTCCGTAATAAGCATTGCGGATAGAATAGATGTTATTTCTATAGTCTTCGCGGGAGTGCCAGCTATACCATGATTCTACGGCATAAATTGCTTCCTGAATATTTCCGGCTTTATATTTGCTCACCGGGTCGCCTATTTTCTGTGAACCTACTTCACCGGCAATATCAATACAACCTTCGATGATTTGCTGTACACAGGTCTTGGCAGTTGTGAATTCACCGTTATGGTTGATAAAAGCGTCTCCATATCCGCCTGTTGTCCAGGCTGCCTGAAGGTTTGTTGCATCTGTTTGCAGAAGGCGGCCTACATTTTTCATATAGTTGTGCCAGCTTGTTGCATTCTCTGAGTTGTAGTCGATATCAGCAGCAGATACTTCATTATCATCATCATTACTACAGGAAGTAGCTGTAAATGCCAGTCCTAACATAAGGGCTGCAACATAGAAAAAACTTTTTTTCATCGTATAAAAATTAATTAATAGATTGTTTCTTATTTCTTGATAAACCATCCGACATAAGCAATGCCGATAGAGAATTCGTTTTCGCTGTTGTATTTTCCGGTTCCGAATACTTTGCTTGTTCCGATCTGCCGTGTCGAGTAGTCAGCTTTTACTACCAGATTAGGGAGAGCATACCAGTTCAATCCGGCTGTCCACATACTGACCTGACAACGCTTTTCCATTGTCTGTCCTTTTTCTCCTTTTTCCTGCGGATTGTAGTATTCGTATCGGGCAAACGGATAGATCACAGGAACTTTATTGTTTTTGAAAAGAGAACTGATGTTGAAACCTGCTTCGGCTGCATAGCTTACAGCATTTTTTGCAACAGGAATTAGCCGGCTGTAAGGAGATTTATTCGATTGTCCGATATTCACTTTACTGACTCCGGTAGAATTGCCCAGATTTCCATAAACGATATTACCACGTGCAATTACATATTTATTGCGGTATTGTGCATCTGCCGTGAATATTCTCAACGGGACTTTACTTGAATAACTATCAAGTTTGTCTGAATTGGAGCCCGCATCGGCACAATAGTAGAATGACGCACCTACACGCAAACCGGGAACGCCTTTGTAATCCAGGCGTGCTACATAAGCCGGAGACGAGAAGTTGTCTTCTTCAAATATACCTTGTTTGCCACCGGCTACCCATGTGTTGCGGTCAAAACCATTCGGATTCAAACCTGCCACAATCATGGCCTGATAATCGAAACTGGCATACCCTTTTCCGAAGGAACCGAAGAATTCCAGACCGTTCTCATGCCAAGTGGAAGGAAGGATTGTTGTTTCACCTTCCGGACGGGATGTTCCGAAGAAGTTGACCGGCTCATGATGTGAATTGGTTAATCCCACAGGGACAATGATATGTCCGGCACGTACATTGAAAGACCGATGGATCAGGCGTGTGATGTGGAACTGTTCAATAGCGACTTCGCCACCTTTTTCCACCTCTGTTTCATATTCACCGTTTTCGGAGTTCTCCAGCTCAAAAGCTGTGCCTGTACCGCCGGATTCAAACTCTATTTCTGCTCCGAGTATCCATTTCGATGTAAATTTATAATCGAAAGCAAGTACGAAACGGGGGATGGATATGGTATTCCTTTTTTTGTTAGGGTTACCGTCATTTCCTCCATAGAAGCGGTTTATACCATAGTCCTTGAAGTTAGCGACCATCTCTCCGTATCCGCCAAAACGGAACTTTGAATACTCCTCTGTAGAAGGCTTGTCGTTTTTAGAATTATCTTTCGTTTCCTGAGCCGAAAGTGTGTAGAAAGAGGACAGGAAGCAAAGAACAACGATTGCAGTTAATTTTCTCATCTTTTTAATAATTTTATCGACTGCAAAGTTATATGAGGTTAAAAAGGCTGGCAATACCTAAAAGTAGGCATAGTTATTTCTTAAATTCAGTATATGTAGGTAATTTTTAGCTAAGAATGGGAAGTAAGGAAATTTAAAAGGGTAAATGAGTAAAAGGTGCATATCAGCATTTTTGCTTTTTTGCTGATATACACCTTCTTTTGTTTTTAGATTTTTCTGACTTGCTTTATTTGACAGTAATATTCTCTTTCCAGGTTATACCACTTATATCTGTCAGAATTAGTTCGTAGTCACCTTTGGGCAAGTCCACAAAAACATCACTTCTGATTGTAAGGGTTGCTTTACTTCCCAAAGGAATGATGAGGCTGTGCTTTCCCGGAGCTACTTTGGCTACATAGTCATTTTTTATTCGGGTAAGTGGGAAGCGGGCTAGCTCTTCTCCATTCTTTTGAAGTATTGTTTTTCCATTCTCGTCTTTTAGTGTTATGCCGATCAGGAAGGAACCGTACACGTCGGCTCCTTCTATCCGGTATACTTTGAACGTGAGGATATCCTCTTGAATCTTTGCGTTGGATATTTCCAGTTCCGGTTTGACCGATTTGTTGTGCAAAGGTCCCCAAACACCGTTATGGAAGACTTGGTTAGTATATAAGGTCAGTATGAAAAGCAGTACTGCACCGCTTATTGCGACTTTACTGAATTGCTTGATAGATAGTGGAAGTTCACCGGAAGTAAGCCATACAAGCCATTTGTTCTTGGAAAGTTTAGGCAATAACAGATAATCCAAAGAATATTTTCCGCCGCCGGACAGGAAAATAGTGAATCCGGCTGACACTCCCAAGATGCCGATTTGCCATTCGTCGAGGCAGGTAGTACCCAGCCAGCCGGAGCCTAAAAGAATGCCGAATGCCAGACTGAATACGCCGATACTCATTAATCGTGTGAAGAAACCGAGCATATAGAGTAACCCGACGATGCCTTCTACTAATGTGAAAATTACCATTGCCCACCAAAGTAAATCCGGTGTGCTGACCAAGTATTCAATAATCGGTTTGATACCAATGGAATTGGGAAGGAAATGATTGAACTTTTCTCCAATGTATCCGGTTCCATCCGGAATGAGTTTGTTTTCAAGGACGAGTCTGCGCCAAAAAGCTGAGAAATAAGTCCAGCCGACGATCAGTCGTAAGGAGAGAGTGAAAATGCCCGCAAGTACGTAGGCTTTGGATGGTTCTTGTTGTTGTGTCAGCATACTGTTTGTTGTTAGTTTGTTATTGAGAGAATCGTTTCTTATTAGAACAAGTTTCCAGTGGAAAATGTTTTTGTGAAAACCTGTTTTTTTTGAAACGATTCTACTCAAGATAAACTACATACAAAACGAAGCTAACAATGCAAAAGTTATTCTTTAAACGGCTATCTTTATACCTTCTTTTTTATTACAATACCGTTTGCATTGTTGGCAAAGGTCGTATCCCAGCATGGCTCCCAAGATGAAGTCCTCTTCGGCAGACAGTTGATTCAAGGGGCGAATGATGATATGCCGCATGGCTTCCATACATTCGGGTTTGCCGAAAAACAGATTAATCTTGTTAGTACCTACTTCTTGTATCATATAACTGATCTTCTGATTCTTCAGCCGGCGGATGGCAAACTCTTCGTGCTCTCTGCTCATCGTATAGAGTACCATGTTGCGTACGCCTTTCTTGAACTCATAAATGTGGTTGAGGAAAATCCGGATTTCTCCGGGAATGATTCTTTCGGTAGCCATGATGTAAACTGTTATTTTATATGGAGATAAAGATTAGCTGATTTCTTGTTTTACTTGTTCAACCCATGCGCTGATACGTTCATCTGTCTGACCGTCTTCATTGACTTCGTCGAGTGGAAGACCTACGAACTTGCCATTAACGACAGCGATAGAAGAATCGAATGTATAACCGGCTGTGTCCACCGCTCCACAGAATTTGCAGCGCGTATCTTTCAGTTCTTCATAAAGAATACCGATAGCATCACAGAACGTATCGCTGTAAGAATCGGAATCACCACAACCGAACAAGGCTACATATTTGTGAGACAGATCGCATTTCTTTAAAATTTTAATTCCGTCGTACCAGTCATCCTGTAATTCACCGGCTCCCCATGTGGAACTGCCTAGTACCAGTACATCATATTCACCGACCAAAGCTTCAGTGAGTTTGGATACATCATAAATATGTGCGGAAGGAACATCTAGTTTCTCTGCAATCCGACGGGCAAGGTCTTCTGTTGTTCCGGTAGTGGAACCGTAAAATACTCCAATTTTATTCATCTTTGATTCTATTTTAATGTGATGGTGCAAAGATAGAGGGTCTCGGAGAAATAGGAAATCCCCATTTATAGTGGAATAATTGCTTTATTCTCATTATAAATGGGGATGTTCTCTCGCTTTTTTTCTACAAGAAATGCAACTTTTATTAAAGTTGTTTTTAAATAATGTATTATCTTTGCAGAGATCAAAACAGACACATATACTATATGAATATGAGAAGCTTAAAGTATTTTTCTTTTGGAGTTATCGGCATGGTTCTTGCTTCATGTGTAGAAGAGAAAAATTTGTATAATCCGGATGAAGGAACGCCTGAGGATGCTCAACTCGGTTTATCTACGGATTTCTTGTTGAAAACGCAAAGGAGTATATTTATTACTGCTGTCGATGGTGATGGAAAATCACAGGCCGGTGTGAAATTCGGTGTGTTTATGAGTCAGCCTTACACGGGCGAAGGAGTTATTTCTATTGATCCGGTCTTTGTCGGATATACGGATGCTTCAGGTAAGTTGAAAGCTGAAGTGGTGATAGGAAATAATGTTTCCAAAATTTATGTGGCTCCTCTCACTGCTGGTTATGGTCAGGTGAAGGAAGCGGATGTTCAGGATTTTGTTTCATTGGATTTTCAAGGAGTCAGTTTTCCTCATATGGCTGTCTCGCGTGCTTTTTCGATTGAGATTCCTTCATTTTCCGGACCGATCAGTGGTCTGTATCAATTGTATATCCCTTATAAGAATGTTGAAATAAGTAGGGATGGTATTCCGCTGCAGGGTGGGTGTTCTTTGGTCTCTAAAGAGCAACTATCTCCTGCTTTGATTAATCAGATTGATAGTTGGTACCCAGAGAGGCAGAATGTTCAGAAAGCAGATTTGGATAAAAACTCGGATTTACGGGTCGTTGATGAAAATGGAGCCAGAGTTTGGGTGACTTATGTCGGTGATGGTGGTTTCTATGTCGCTAATCAGACTGTTTATAATTCATTGATGTATTATAATTATAAAGAGGAAGAACTGAATAGTCCAAATGACATTGATCATCTTCGGATGACTATGTTGTTGCCTAATACTAACCAGCTGCAGTGTCCGTCGGGTTTGAAAGTTCAGTTACTTTATTGGAATGGAAAGGAGTATACTGAGATTTTCCCAAAAGGGACACGGATAGGTTTTGTTGTAGCACGTGCCGGTTATAAGAAGGATGGTACGGATGTAACAACGAAGAATGCGTATTCTTTTAAAAATAAAACGAATCCTGTTGTTAATGGTGACGTCTCTGGAATGTATTACTCTACTCCGGTATTGAATAAATGGGGAAAATCTCAGGCTGTAACTCGTCAGTTAGATGGTTATAATTGTTGTGTGACCGGATTTGATATCCGTCCTTTTGGCGATAATCAATCAGATTATGATTTTAATGATGTAATGTTGAAAGTGACTGCTACTCCTGAAAAAGCAATTGAACCGGGAGAGGATATTCCGGTTGAAGAAGAAGTAGTTGTAACTGAATCTATTCATGGTACATTGGCTTTCGAAGACCAGTGGCCTAATGCCGGTGATTATGACCTGAATGACTTTGTAGTAAATTATACATACGGTTTGGGAAAGAATACGGAAAACAAGATTACAAGCATTAAATTGCGTTTTAAACCAATAGCCAAAGGGGCTGCCGCTTATACAAAGATCGGTTTTGGCATTGAACTTCCATTGGCAGAAAGTTATATTGATGCTGCAAAGGTGATGGGAGCGACTTTCGAAAGTGGTAATTCAAAGGCGACTTTTGTGATTTGGGAAGATGTAAGCAGACTCTTTCCTAATATAAATGGTTTTGTAAATACAGAAAAGGGGACGAGTTTTGTTTCAGCAGCGGAAGTTGAAATCACTATTCCGCTGACTATTCCGGTTGACAATGTTTCAATGATGAAATTCAATCCATTTATATTTGTGAACAACCGTTCTCATGAAATTCATTTAACAGACTTTGCTCCGACTTCGAAGATGGATACAAACTTGCTTCAAACTGCGGATGACTGTTCTGATGCATCACGAAATATTTATTATCGGATGGAAGATATGTCTTGTTGGGCATTAGATTTTCCTCGTACTTCAGCAAGCGACCCGGCATGGAGATATCCGAAAGAAAAATCGTCAGTAGTGAAGGCTTATAAGAATTATAGCAAGTGGGTAATAAATAAGACGGACTTGTCTTGGTTTGATTCCACTATTTCAGAGAATGTAGATGAGGATGAATTATACTAAAATATTTTTGTTGGTTGTGGAGTTGATGCTTTAAAAGATACCCTTATTTTTCTGAGCAGGTCTTAAAACATAAGAATCCCCTTTATAATGGAGAAACGGATTAGTTTCTATTATAAAGGGGATTGATATGTTTTAATGATGGAACAAGCGAATGCCTGTGAATGCCATTGCCATATTGTACTTGTCGCATGTACCGATAACATGATCATCTCGTACTGAACCTCCCGGTTGTGCGATATAGCTTACACCGCTTTTGTGTGCACGTTCGATATTGTCTCCGAAGGGGAAGAATGCGTCAGAGCCCAAAGCTACGCCAGTCATTGTATCCAGCCATGCACGTTTCTCTTCGCGGGTCAGTACTTCCGGCTTTTCTGTAAAAAACTGTTGCCAAACGCCGTCTGCCAATACGTCATCATGATCTTCTGAAATATAAACGTCGATAGTATTATCACGATCTGCACGGCGGATTTTTTCAATCCAGGGCAGATTCATTACTTTCGGATGTTGGCGGAGATACCAGATATCTGCTTTATTTCCTGCAAGGCGCGTGCAGTGAATACGTGACTGCTGTCCTGCACCGATACCAATCGCCTGTCCGTCCTTTGCATAACATACGGAATTGGATTGTGTATATTTTAAGGTGATTAAAGAAATGATTAGGTCACGTTTGGCTTCAGCCGGAATTTCCTTGTTTTGTGTAGGTAACTCTTTCAAAAGACTTTCGTCTATTTTCAGTTCGTTTCTGCCTTGCTCAAAAGTCACTCCGAAAACATCTTTGTGTTCGATAGGAGCCGGGCGGTAAGCCGGATCTATCTTGATCACATTGTAAGTTCCTTTTCTTTTATTTTTCAGGATTTCCAAAGCTTCGGGAGTGTAATCCGGTGCAATCACACCATCGGATACTTCACGGTTGATAATGCGTGCAGTCTCTTCATCACAAGTATCGGACAATGCGATGAAGTCTCCGTAAGAAGACATACGGTCGGCACCGCGTGCGCGTGCATAGGCTGTTGCCAGTGGAGACAGTTTTACATCATCCACAAAATAGATTTTCTTCAGTGTGTCACTCATTTCTACAGCAACAGCAGCACCTGCCGGGCTGACGTGTTTGAATGATGCGGCAGCCGGAAGTCCGGTAGCTTCTTTCAGTTCTTTTACTAACTGCCAACTGTTGAATGCATCCAGCAGATTGATGTAACCGGGATGTCCGTTCAATACCTCAATGGGTAGTTCGCCTTCTTTCATGAAGATACGGGCAGGCTTTTGATTTGGGTTGCAGCCGTATTTCAGTTCGAGTTCGTTTGCCATATTATTTAATTATGAATTACTGATTACAAATTGATAGCGACAAAATTACTAAAAAAAGAATAGCCAGCCTAGCCTCCTGTTATAAATTAGTAACAAGTAATTAGTATTGGGGAAACTGTGGGTAGCGAAAATACCTATTTGTGGTGATTGCATATCCTCGAAATATTCCGTTACTTTGCAGTCTCTAATATAAATAGGTGTAAATGGATAATTTGCAAAAATACAAACCAACTGATAAGATGATTGATCTCATCAGTGATAACTATTCCTTGTTGCAAGTGATGAGCCGTTTCGGCCTTTCGTTGGGATTTGGTGACAAAACAGTGAAAGAAGTTTGCGAGCTTAATGGAGTAGATTGCAGGACTTTTCTGATTGTAGTCAACTTTATGTCTGAAGGCTTTTCGCGGATGGATGGAAGCAGTGAGGATATTTCTATACCTGCACTAATCGATTATCTGCGGCAAGCCCATATTTACTTTCTGGACTTTTCTCTTCCTGCCATTCGCCGTAAACTGATTGAAGCGATTGACTGTTCGCAGGATGATGTAGCTTTTCTGATTCTTAAGTTCTTTGATGAATATACACGAGAGGTACGTAAACACATGGATTATGAGGAGAAAACGGTATTCAAATATGTGGATGCGCTGATAAATGGCAATGCTCCCCGGAATTATCAGATTAGCACATTCTCCAAGCATCATGACCAGGTGGGAGAGAAGCTGACAGAACTGAAAAATATCATCATTAAATATTGTCCTGCCAAAGCCAATGAGAATCTGTTGAATGCGGCTCTTTTCGATATATACGCCTGTGAGGCCGGTTTGGAATCTCACTGCAAGGTTGAAGACTATATTTTTGTTCCTGCCATTCTGAAGTTGGAAAGGAGGATTAGGGAAAATGAAAAATAACGAAGCTATTCGAATTGCGATCGCCGAAACCTCAGTGATTATCCGGGGTGGGCTGACCGCTGCATTGAAGCGTCTTCCTAATGTGAAGGTGCAACCTATAGAATTACTTTCAGTAGAGGCTCTGAGTGATTGCCTGCGTACGCAATATCCGGAAATGCTGATTGTAAATCCTACTTTTGGTGACTACTTTGATGTAAATAAGTTCCGGGAAGAAACTGCCGGTAAGAAAATACGTTTGATTGCTTTGGTTAGCTCTTTTGTAGATGCCTCTTTGCTGACTAAATATGATGAGTCGATTTCTATCTTTGATGATCTGGATATTCTTTCTAAAAAGATTCATGGTCTGCTAAATCTGGCTTCGGAAGAGGAGGAGCTTGACAATCAGGAAACGCTTAGCCAACGGGAGAAAGAGATAGTGATCTGTGTGGTGAAAGGTATGACGAATAAAGAGATTGCAGAGAATCTTTTCTTGTCTATTCACACTGTCATTACTCACCGGAGAAATATCAGCAAAAAGCTACAGATACACAGTGCGGCTGGCCTGACTATTTATGCTATTGTAAATAAGCTTGTTACGCTAAATGATGTGAAAGATTTATAACCTTAAAAGAATGTTATAAAATCTGAAGCCGTTTGCGAACACGGAATCTTTTCGTACCTTTGCAGTGCAATTGGGAAATTGCTATTAGTTTAAAAGGTAAAAGAAAAGATTATTAAGGTATTAGATTTAAATAATTAAGGTATTAAATTTTTTAGTGTTCAATAGGACATTTTTTGGTAAAAGGTAAAAAGGATAACAATAGGTAAGAAGTTTAAAAGGTAAAAAGAAGATTAGTTTTCAGGAATTGAGGTAATAAAAGAAAAGCCTTTTTGGCTTTTCTGATGCTGTGGCGAGTGGTTCCCTTCTAGGAATTGACTCGTTTTTTGTTTATAGACGCAGGGGAGCCGAAAGGTATATAAATACCGGGATTGCTAATGCCAGGAGTGTATAAAATAAAATCCCGACGAAATCGCTTCGGCGGGACCCTATTTCATTTTTACTTAAATGTGGCTACGTAATAAAATTATGACTAATTAATTCAATTCTGATACTGCAAAGATAGTGCGTTTCTGTATCTGTCACAATCCCCTTTATAAGGTATATTGCGTAGTTGCTCTCACTATTAATAATTAGTGGTGGATATCATTTTACTTTTTTCCACTCTTTCGTTGCGAAATCATATGATTTGATCACTTTGGCAGGGCAACCGGCACAAATAGAGTATGCTGGGATGGAACGGCTGACAACGCTTCCGGCAGCCACTACACAATGTTTCCCTAAAGTTACTCCTGGCAGTATGACTGAGTTTGCACCTACCCATACATCATCCTCAATAGTGACAGGCTGTGTACTTACTCCCTGTTCGTCGATTGATTTCTCCGCATCTTGATAATTATGATTAAGTCCTGTGACTGTTACATGCTGTGCAAGATTCACATGATTTCCTATAAGAACCGGACCGATAATGGTATTTCCTAATCCGATGCGGGTATAATCTCCAATGATTAAATCTCCTACCGCATTATTAAGGCAGGAAAAGTCTTCTACTACCGAATAGCGCCCTAGCGAGAACTGATTAAAAGGAGGAAGGTCTTTGCGGACACTGCGATAAATCACGGAACCTTTTCCACGTTTCAGATATACAAAATAGAAAAGGCGTATCCACCAGTTGGGGCGTGTCTTTACAGGATGCATAATAAAACGATGTACGGCTTGTTTCAAAGCCGGATTTTGTTTGATTCGCAGTTTCAGTGTCCTTTTTTCCATATTGAATGTTTTTGTTTCTTTTTATCTTCTACTAAATAATCCGGTATTGCCAGACTGTATGTGATTGCCAATCCTAAAAGCAATATCCACCACTTGAGTGACGAGGTCCAGTGGTATCCTGTTATCAATAAAGTCCAGATACTGACGAAGGTGCATAATTTCATCGGAGAAGGTATCAGCTGCTGGGCTATACGGTTGCAGAAATTCCAGTTGCCTTCTAATAAAGACGGCAATAGATAAGAGAGGGTCTTCCGTATGCGCCTGCGATAGGGATAAACAGGGGCGGAGTCACAGTGTACAATCACATCCGGCAGATATTCAATATATATATTCTGTTTGAATAACTTTCGTTCGAGATTTGTTTTGGCAGTTCTTTGATTCTTCTGTAGCCATTCTAAGTCGAAAGCCATATTGGTTCCGAAAAGACTTGAAGAAAAGCCGATCTGAGTATTCCCCGATCTGAAAAGACTGTTATTGATTTCTTCGGATAGAGCATGGAAACGTTTCCGTACTCCCTTACGATTATTAATGATCGTGTGCAACTGCATTGCCTGTATTCCGGCATCGTAGGCATTATAAATCTTTTCCAGAAAATGGGGTGATAAAGCACTGGCTTTATCAGAAAGAAGGATGACTAATTCGTATCGTTCTTTATCTAATGAATTAATTGCTTCCAGCAAATCTTTATATGTGATGAATTCATATGCTTCCTGTTGATACATGAAAGGAAGGAGGCTTCCGTCCTGAACTAATATGGCACACTGATATTGTTTTCTGGCTTTGGGATAATTGGAATGTTTGAAATGTGAGGCAACAGCCAATATGAAAAGGTATAGGAGCAAAAGCCCTATACACAAAAAGAAGAAATCGTCTGCTATGTAGATAAAGTAGTCCATCCTGTAGTGAAGGAGTTATACGTTCTCTTTTTGAACGAATGCAGTAACTGTTTTCAGAATGATTTTTATGTCCAGTCCGAAAGAGAAGTTTTTTGCATATTGGATATCCAGTTGCTTGCGTTCTTCTGCGGAGAGTTTACCCGCTTCACCTCTTTTTTCAACCTGCCACAGCCCGGTAAGTCCGGCTGGTCCCATAAAACGATCAATGTGTTCATCACTAGTCAGTAACTCTGCCTCATAGAGTGGGAGGGGACGATTGCCCACTATAGACATATCTCCTTTGAGGATATTGATAAGCTGTGGTAATTCATCAATGCTGTATTTACGGATAAAACGTCCTATCTTTGTGATTCTGGGGTCATTCTCCAGTTTTACGAAAGCATTACTTTTCTCTTTTGATTTCTTGTGGATATAGTCTTCTTCCGAAATTACAAAATCGTCGGATATCAGGAGAATTTCTTCTTCGTCTGCTTCTTCAGAGACACAGGATTCTTCTCCCCATATATCTTCTTCCTCTTCTTCTTCCTGTTGGTATTGGTTGAGAGCATTGAAATCCTTCAGATGTTTATCAGCGTCGGTATACATCGAACGGAATTTGAGAAAATCAAATATCTGATAATTGCTTCCTACACGTTTGGATTTATAGATAATCGGTCCTTTGCTCTCCAAGCGAATGGCTATAGCAGTAGCTATTAAAAGAGGAGAAAGGAAAAGTAGTGCTATTCCGGAAAAGAATATATCGAAGATTCTTTTCCATGAAGGCAGGCGAAAGGCTTTTAAATTCTGTGTTTGGAGTTGCAGTGCTTCTATTTTTTGTTCTTTTCTACGTGTGAGAAAAGTTGACAGATCTTTCAGTACTTCACTGTTGGTTTCGTACTTAATCGTGTTATTAACTCCTGCCTTCAAGTATTCTGTAGCTTCTTCCTTAGTAATGGAATCTATAACCAGTACCATATAAAGCCCTGGATACATTTTTCGTATAGAGCGAATATCAGCGATATCTTTTGATAATTCTACCTGCTCAATAAATAAAGCTGCGTCGTATTTTTCTCGTATCTTGTCTAGCACTTTAGTTGCCTTATAGCAGTTTGGTGCTGCATAGAATACTCCGGTACTTAATTTCGAAAACAGTTCTATTGTTTTGTTGTGTCTGCCTATGTAAACAAAATATTGCATTTAAAGGCTGTATTAGTCGATAATCTTTTTGATTCGGATTTTTAGTTCCAAAGGATTGAATGGCTTCAGAATATAGTCTTCTGCCCCTTCTTCCAGTAATTTGATTCTTTCCGTGGTACTTTCTTCGCTGGACAGCATAACGATAGGAATTGACTTGAATAACTCATTGGCTTTCATATATCTGAGGAATTCATCTCCTCTCATTAACGGCATACGAATATCGGAAATAATGAGATCGGGTACATTACCTTCATTAAGCCAATCTATTGCTTTAATAGGATTCTCCAAATACATAACGTCGTAATCCTTGCCTAAATATATACTTGCAACTTTTCCAATAGTCGCTTTATCGTCAACTAATAGTATCTTTTTTTTCATACAAATAGAACCTTTCTATCGCTTGCTTTGCTACTTGATTTATATAGATTAAATTGAATCTCTTGCCTTTGTTTCACTTCGTGCAAATATATATATAATTTTAGAATAAACTTCCAATTAGCAGAAGTAAAATTCATGAAGATTATTATTTTTGTTTATTAATAGAATATATCTGATACGTTTAGTGAGGAAAAAAAACACGGATTTCATTATTTTTATGAAACCCGTGTTGATAAGGGAGATTAGTTTTTATTTGTTTGGAATACCTTGTTTACATCAAAATCATTCCACCATTTTTCATTTTCTGTACCACCGCTCGTTACCCAGTCACTGAATTGTGAATAAGCAGTTTTGATATTTACATACTCCAAAGGCCATTTGAAATTGGAAGGAACCATGATGCCCCATGCCAGATTCTCTTTACTGATATAATATTTTTTGCTGGCATGATGGCTGTTATCGTTGTTTCCGCCAAACAGATCGGTATTTGCGAGTTTGGTTGGTTGGTAGCCTGCAACATGTATTTCCTTACGTGGGTTTCTGTTGCCGTCTACGATGATAAAGACATTCAATTTGTTGACATTAAAGGCATCTGCTGATATTGTCGGATTATTGAATGTAATGGAGAAACTGATATTTTTAGGTTTGGTATTGCCTGCATAGTCTGAGACAGTATTAATCTGCTCATACCGATCTCTTCCCAATACTTTATGAGCATCATCAAACAGAGGAATCACAGTATAATCCTGACCATTTTCGATATTGTTATTATTTAGATTGAAATTCTTGGCAAGAGTATTGTCACTGAATTCAACTGGCTGTGTAATGGCATTGGCGGGTACATTGTCCAGCATAATAGCTGCTCCGATGCTTTTTGTTGCTCCGGCTGCGGATAAGTCAATACTCAACTCGAATTTTGTTACTTTATTCTCTTTATTAGTATATATTTTCCTTTTCTGAATGGTCAGAACGATGTCATTCATATCATAATCTCCATATAGTGGCCATTGGTCTTCAAAGAGGTAGGTATAATTTTTGTTGTCTTCTACTTCAATGGGGAATTCAGGATTAGTAGGCGGAGTAGGAGTTCCTCCATTGTATCCATCACTACATTCTGATTCAGGTATTGAAACCGTGTTTTTACCTTCTTCTCCCCATTCTGCGCCACCGGTTATTGTCCAGCATATGTTCCAGTCATCTATTTTTTCAATAGGATGTTCAGAACAAATAACTTGAAGGTTACCGGAATAGTGAATGAGATTCGGTTTTAATGTTTCAGCAACAGCTTTCTTAATGATAAGGAGTGCTTTTTCTGTTCCTGTACCTTTAAATCCTCTGTCTTTGTTTTGATAACCGTATTCAGCCTTTTCTGTTATCTCAAATAGTGCTTTAGCTCCCAGTTCTATTTTTGCATTATTCATGTACAGTTCTTTACATTGAACATATCCACCACCATCAACTATTAAATGACCTTCTTTTATTTCTAATTCATCGGTTACTATTAATTTGCACTTATTGTAACAATAGTCATTCCATGCAGAAATTTTCATTTCATCAGTATACCATGTTCCTTCATTTATCCAGGACCCTCCAGTGCAATTGATTTCTGTTTCTTCCTCCACTTCCATAGTTCCTGTGTTGATTATGTGGCTATCACCTTGAATTTTTATTTTTTCAACTTTAATTTTTCCTGCATTAGATATTGTACTACTGGCATTTTCTGCACTTAATTTATCTTTAATATTGACAGAACCAGCATTGAAAAATACGGAAGAATTGGCGCAGATTAAGTTTTCGGTATTAATTGTTCCTAAATTATACAGTTTGTAATTACTGTCTAGCTGTATTGTTTTATCTATTGTCAAAGTTGCTCCTGTACCTATTGTAATCATACAATTTTGTTGACCATTGTTTTGAGATTTAGGCATGGAAACTTTCTTTCCAGGCAGTATGTACAGGCAAGAGCCTGGAGATAGGTAAATCTGCTCAGACAACTTGATATCTTCTGTTACATATAATTTTAAATTGTTTTTCCATAAATTGATTATTTTTGTGGAAGCAGTAACTTCATAACTTCCACCTTCCACACAGTCATTTACACTAATAAATTTCTCAATACCACTTGGGCATTCTAAAGGAAATAAAGATGTATCATCAGGATTGGGATCTGTTATTGTCGTAAAACTGCGAGTTGAAGCAGCGAGACTGCGTACAGAGGGAATAGTTGTTTTAAAATTGCAATTGGCAATTCCATTTGTAATTTCTGCACTTCTGACTGTAGCAAGTCCCGTTGGAGTGATTTCTTTTACAAAAAGAGTTTTGATTGTATTTTCGATTGAAATTTCTGAAGTATATGGTTCATTTCCTTTTGCAACACCTTTATCGAGAAGGCGTGCGTCTGATGAAATAATAGGATTTGTATCATATAATTCCACTACATAATAGAATTCATCATTAGTTGGGGCATTAACTTCTACAGTTACTTTTATATTGGAGGTAGTTGCCCAGTCAAATCCATCCGGTGCAGCAAAACCGTCCCCCATTGGATTGGCTGTCTGATAAGACGGATCATATAGATCCTTCTCGGAATCTACGCAACTGGATAACATGCTTACTATTGCTATCGCAATTATAGATGTAAGCAGAATTGTTTTTTTCATCATAATGTCTATTGTTTGATTGTTTTTTGTTTGTTGCAAAGATAGTTGTATATTTTGGATTAAAGATGTATTTATTGATATTTCTTGTGTAAAAAGCAACGATATTTCCGTTTTGGTTCGCTTTATATGAAAAACGAAAGAGTAATCTCCTGATTTTTTCTTTTGCAGAAATATTATAGGATGAAAATCAGGAGATTACTATAGAGATTTTCTTTTTTAGGGTTTGGTTATTTCCCCTATTAAACAAGAGTTCATTTTGTATCGGATGTCTTTATTAGATAGTCCGTGTCCCAGCAAAAACATCAGTTTAGTTACAGCACATTCGGGAGTACTGTCATATCCACTGATAACACCTGCTTCGAGCAGATGCATTCCGGTCTCGTAACGTCCCATTTCTACTGCTCCGGAAGCACATTGTGTGATGTTAACAATGATAATTCCACGATCAGTAGCCTCTTTTAATTCCCGGATGAACCATTCTTTTTGCGGTGCATTTCCTGATCCGAATGTTTTCATCACGACAGCTTTCAATCCGGGGACATGGAGTAGTGAATGGATGATCTCCTCCTGGATGCCGGGAAAAAGAGTTAATATTACCACATTTGTATCAAACAGATAGTGTGGCTTTAGTGGTTTGTCCGGGGTCGGTTTGCGAATAAGGTTGGGCTCGTATTTAATATGGATGCCTACGCGTGCCAATGGCGGGTAATTGAAAGACCGGAAGGCATTAAAGTTCTCAGCATTGATTTTTGTGGTACGATTACCTCGCATCAGGTGATTTTCAAAGAAAATACATACTTCGGGGACAATAGCTGTACCGTCTGGATTCTTGGCAGCAGCAATCTCGATTGCAGTGATCAGATTTTCTTTTCCGTCCGTACGCAGCGTTCCGATTGGCAATTGAGAACCGGTCAGAATAACAGGCTTACTCAGATTTTCGAGCATAAAACTTAGGGCGGAAGCAGTATAGGCCATTGTATCCGTTCCATGCAGAATAACAAAACCATCAAAATGGTCGTAATTATAGTTGATGATCTTTACAAGTTTTGCCCAGTAAGCAGGCTCCATATCCGAGGAGTCGAGAGGAGGTTCGAATTGATAGGAGGAAATGCGATAGTTGAATCTTTTCAGCTCAGGAACGTGCTTGAGCAAATGGTCGAAATTAAAGTTTTCTAAGGCACCTGTCTCCGGATTTTCTATCATTCCGATAGTTCCACCCGTGTAAATCAACAAAACAGAAGGGGTCTCTACTCTCATAATTGATGAATTTCTGTTAAAACGCTGACAAAGATATAGATTAATTGCGAATTATGAATAGTAAATGATGAATTTGTTCGTAGTTTGCAGTGAAATGTTATAAATATGGATATTTATGCGGAATTATACGATGGATTAAAAGAAAAAATGAAGTGAGTCGTAAAAATAGTCAAGTAGCTAAAATTGTTCGGAAAGAATGGTTATGCAAAGCAAAACGATGCTGTCCGGCTATTTTAGCTACTATTTGTCTGACTATTTCCTATGTCTATTTAAGTGCATTTTTCAGTTTCAGAATGGCTTTTTCCGGATCTTTTTCTTCTTCAAGCAGAGTGACAAAGCGGCTACCGATGATAGCTCCGGAAGCATGTTCGCAAGCTGCTTGAAAAGTAGCTTTGTTGGAGATACCGAAACCTACCATTAGCGGGTTGCGTAGATTCATGTCTTCGATCTTTTTGAAATAGGCACGTTTCTGTTCGTTGAAGTCCTGTTGTGCGCCTGTAGTAGCTGCGGATGAAACCATATAGATGAATCCGTCTGTATGTGCATCGATCTCACGTACCCGCTCTTCACTGGTCTCCGGGGTGATGAGCATGATTACTTTGATTCCATAACGTTCGGCAATGATACGGTAGTGATCCTGATAATCTCTGAAAGGTAAGTCGGGGATGATAACGCCGTCTATTCCGCATTCCACGCATTTGCGGCAGAAGTTTTCAAATCCGAACTGCATAATAGGGTTTAAGTATCCCATAAATACCAATGGAATGCTTACTTCCTGGCGAATGTTTCGTAATTGTTCGAAAAGGAGTTTCAGTGACATGCCGTTTCGTAATGCCTGAGTGGCAGCGTTTTGGATGACAATACCGTCCGCCATTGGATCACTGAATGGGATTCCGATTTCGATCATGCTGACCCCATGTTTTTCGAGAGTACGGATGACATTGACTGTTCCATCAAGGGCAGGATCACCTGCACAAAAATAAATAGAAAGAATATCTTTCTTGTTGCTATTAAAGAGTTGATTAATTCTGTTCATGATTTTGAGAATTTAAATTTATGACTTTAGTTCATTTAGAAACATCCGGATTCGTTCCGGGTCCTTTTTCCCGGGCTTCAGTTCGAAACGGCTGTTCAGGTCGTACCCTGCCAGACGGGGATGGTTGAATGCTTTCAATGCATTGGCACTGTGTGAGTTGATACCGCCACTCAATAGGAATGGAACTTGTCCGTTGTAGGTATGCAGAATGTTCCAGTCGAATTGGTTTCCTGAGCCACCATACTGCTCACATTTCGTATCAAACAGGAAAAGATTGCAAGCTTTTTCATACTCGCTTACGTGATTCAAATCTTTTGGGCGAGCCACAGAAAAAGCTTTGATGATTTTCAGGCCGGAGGTGCGCAATGACTGACAGTATTCCGGTGATTCTTTGCCGTGGAGCTGGATATATTCCAGCCCGAAACGGTCGGCGTACATCGTGATTACATCTTTGTCTTCATTCACAAAAACTCCGACACGGCGGGCACGAACGGGCAGGTAAGCGGGAAGTTCGTAGATATAACGGGGAGATTTGGGATAGAAGATAAATCCTATCATATCCACTTTTTGTAGTGACTCCACATCCCGTATATTGGGGGCTTCACGCATACCGCATACTTTGATGATTTTTCCGTTGATCATAGGGCTGTCCGTTTTTGGAAGTTCATGTATTTATTGAATGGCTTTCAGAAAGTTCTGCAGCGTTTCTGCCGGTTGCGGAGTTTTCATAAATGTCTCTCCGATGAGGAATCCCCGGAATCCGGCAGTCCGAAGACGTTTTACCACTTCCGGATCGGAAATGCCACTCTCCGATACTAATACCGCATCTTGTGGAAGTTGTCCTGCCAGTCGGAAAGAGTTTTCTACATCTGTGAAGAAAGTACCCAGATTGCGATTATTAATCCCAATCATATCAATTTTACTATTAATATAAGGTAACTCTTCCGCACTATGGATTTCAAGTAATACTTCCAGTCCCAGTTCATGTGCCTGCTCTGCCAGTTCCTGACATTTTTCCTGTTTCAGTGCGGCGGCGATAAGAAGTACGGCATCCGCACCGACAATTTTTGCCTGATATAACTGATACTCATCAATGATAAAGTCTTTTCTTATAATGGGAACATCGACCAAAGGACGTGCTGTACGGATATCTTTCAGACTTCCTCCAAAAAATTTCTCATCAGTGAGAATAGAGAGGGCGGAAGCACCTGCCGCCACATAAGACGGAACAATCTCTTCGGGACGTGCTTCCTGTTTGATCCACCCTTTGGATGGTGACCGACGCTTAAATTCGGCTATAATACCGGAATCGGAAGAAGCCAATGCCTGTTTCATAGAACGGGCAGCCGGAACTTCATTGATACCTTCCTGCAACTGTTCGATGGAAATAGCCTGCTTTTGCAAATCGACTTCAAACCGTTTGTTAGCTATAATTTCGGATAATATATCTTTCATTAATCTTAAATTTTGAATCAAGGCAAAGGATATCGCATATTCATCCTTTACCACTTATCATTTATAACTTATTACCTATTACTTATTATTCAATTCAATGAATTTCTTCAGTGTAGCCAATGCCCGGCCACTTTCTAGTGATTCTTTAGCGAGGGCGATGCACTCTTCAATCGTTTTTTCCGGACGAACTACTTGAATAGCGAAAGCTGCATTGATAACAACCACGTTTTTCTGTGCTTCCGTAGCTGTATTGTTCATGATGTTATCAAAGATTTTAGCAGCATCTTCCGGTGTCTGTCCACCATCCAGATCAGTATCCTGATAACGTGCAAATCCGAGACCTTCCGGAGTATAAATCTTCTCATTGCCACAGGTAGCTACCTTAAACTCGTTCGTCAGAGAAATCTCATCATATCCGTCCAGGCTATGTACAACGGCAAATTTAGTCTTACTCTCCTGATAAGTATAGGTATAAAGGCGCAAAAGTGGAAGATTATACACGCCTAAAAGCTGATAAGTCGGCAATACAGGATTGACCAACGGACCGAGCATATTAAAGAATGTACGTACCGCCAATCCTTTACGGATCGGGGCAACTGCCTTCAGTGCCGGATTGAACAAAGGAGCGTGCAGATAAGCAATATTACATTGTTCCATGCTGCGCCGCATCTGATCAACATCACTTGTGAATTTAACCCCATGTTGCTCCATCACATTGCTGGCACCGCTGACTGAAGTAGCTCCATAATTGCCATGTTTTACAACCGGAATACCTGCTCCGGCTACTGTAAAGCAGGCCGCCGTAGAAATGTTGAACGTATTTTTTCCATCTCCTCCCGTACCGACAATATCGATCGGAGTAAACTCGCTCAAATCAACCGGAACCCGCATTTCCAATAATGCATCACGGAATCCGCATAATTCTTCGACAGAAATATTACGCATCAGAAAGACAGTAATCAGTGATGCTACCTGTACGTCATTATATTTCCCTTGTGCGATGTTTTGCAGGATAGTACGTGCTTCATCGCGTCCCAAATATTGGTGTTCGAAAAGTTTATATAGAATCTGTTTCATAAGTTTATTCGTTTAAGAAGTTTTTGATGATTTCTTTTCCTTGCGGAGTCAGTACGGATTCGGGATGGAACTGGATGCCATGTACATCATAGGTTTTGTGACGTAATGCCATGATTTGTCCTTCCTGACTTTCAGCAGTTATCTCCAGGCACTCGGGAAAACCTTCCCGGCTGACTACCCAGGAATGATAACGTCCGACAGGTATCTCTTTGCCCAGCCCTTCAAAAAGTACGTCTTTCTGCAGGATGCTGATCGGTGTCTGTACACCGTGATATACTTCTTTCAGGTTTTCCAGTCGTGCACCAAAAGCCTCGCCGATGGCCTGATGTCCCAGACAAACGCCTAAAATACTCTTTGTCGGTGCATATCGTTTGATAATGGGCAATAGCAAGCCTGCTTCTTCGGGTATTCCCGGCCCCGGTGAAAGTATGATCTTATTAAATCGTTCCACTTTATCAAGGTTTATCTGGTCGTTGCGGACTACTTCGACGTCTGTAGCTCCCAGTTCTTTCACTGCATGCAGCAAATTGTAGGTGAAAGAATCATAGTTATCTAAAAGTAATATTTTCATTTTATTGTTATTGTAAAATTGTTGTTCAAATACTGTTTCTGACTTATCAGGCAGATCGCTCTGAACAGTTAGTTTTTTAAATTAACAGCTAAATCGATAGCCTTTTTAAGAGCTCCTAATTTATTGTTTACCTCTTGCAGCTCGTATTCATCCTGACTGCGTGCAACGATACCGCCTCCGGCCTGGAACCATAACTCGTTATTACGGCTGACAAAAGTACGGATGGTGATTGCCTGGTTCAGTTCTCCGTTAAGTCCGATAAAGCCGATACAGCCGCCATAAGCACCGCGGTTATGAGGTTCGATTTCACTGATCAGCTGCATGGCGCGTACTTTCGGTGCTCCGCTCAACGTTCCCGCAGGGAAAGTATCGATGAAAGTTTTAATCTTATCCGCCCCTTCATTCAGCTGACCGCTCACGCGGCTGACCAGATGAATCACATGACTGTAATACTGTGGTTCCTTATAAAACAATACCCGTACATCATGGCAATTACGTGAAAGATCATTTCTTGCCAGATCAACCAGCATCACATGCTCCGCGTTCTCTTTCGGATCGGCAAGCAGTGCTTCCGCCAATTCGCGGTCTTTTACCGTATCTCCGGTACGGCGGGTTGTTCCGGCAATCGGGTCGATGTAGGCACGTCCGTCTTCAATTTTACAGTGAGTCTCCGGTGAAGAACCGAAAATGCGGTATCCCCCGAAATCGAAATAGAAAAGATAAGGAGAAGGGTTGATGCTGCGAAGAGCACGATAAACTTTGAAATCATCTCCGGCATAAGGCTGGACGAATCTTCTGGAAAGGACAATCTGAAAAACATCACCACGCATACAATGGGCAATACCTTTGCGAACGTTCGCTTTATGTTCCTCATCGGAGATCGGGCTGCTGACAGGACCTGTCACCGAGAAATTATAAGAAGCATAATTTCTGTTTTCGATAGCGGCCTCCAGTTCCGGCAAACCGCTTTCTTCACCTTCGCCCAGCATTTCTACCAATGTCAATTCATTCTTGAAATGATTGAAAACGATGATATACTTATATAATATGTATAGCAAGTCCGGAGCATCATTCTGCTCATCATGACTTTCTTTCACTGGGATATGTTCGAAGTATTTCACTGCGTTGAATGTGGTGTATCCGTAAAGTCCGCATACATTCTTGTTTTCTCCGGTCACTTGAAACTGACTGATGAATTGATTCATTGCTTTTTCTACCGTGAATGATTGGGTGAGTGGCTCTTCCTTCCGGCTGTTGTCGGGATAACTGGCAGTGACTATTCCGCTATTGACACCGATACTTGCCAGCGGACAAAGAGCGATGAATGAGAGGGAGTTTTCTCCTGCATGATAATCGGAACTCTCCATCAATGCAGATTGCGGGTACATATCACGTACTTTCAGATAGATACTGACAGGAGTGTGCATATCTCCGAGTACCTGTTTGCTATGGGCTGTATAACTGAATGTTTTCATTTTTATAATTTCTAAAATCAAACTACAAAACTAGATGTTGATAATCACTTTTCATTGAAAGACAAATAAGTTTCAATGTCCTTGTCGCCTCGTCCCGATACGGTCAGTACAACCACATCTTCCGGTTTGAACTTCAATTTTTTCAGCGCACCCAGTGCGTGGGCAGATTCCAGTGCGGGAATGATTCCTTCAAGTTTGGTCAGTTCATAAGCGGCATGGATTGCTTCGTCATCATTGACAGCTAGTACGGTAGCCCGTCTTTGAGCGGCAAGATTGGCGTGTATCGGTCCGATTCCCGGATAGTCCAGTCCGGCGGAGATGGAGTAGGGTTCTTCGATCTGTCCGTCTTCGTTCTGGATAACGTAAGTACGTGCTCCATGAATAATGCCCATTTTCCCAAGCTGTATAGTGGCGGCGGTCATTCCGGTTTCTATTCCTTTTCCTCCTGCTTCTGCCAGAATGATGCCTACCCGTTCGTCATTGATATAATGATAAATCGTTCCGGCGGCATTGCTTCCTCCACCTACGCAGGCTATCAGATAATCAGGGTGATCACGTCCTTCTTTCTCCAGAAGTTGTTTTTTGATTTCTTCGCTGATTACGGATTGCAGGCGTGCCACCATGTCGGGATAAGGATGGGGACCTACTGTTGAGCCGATGATATAATAAGTGTCGGCAGGATGACAGCACCAGTCGCGGATTGCTTCGTTGGTCGCATCTTTCAGTGTCATGTTGCCGGAAGTGACTGGGATTACGGTAGCTCCCAGCATCTTCATTTTTTCGACATTGATGTGCTGGCGCTCAACGTCCGTTTTACCCATATAGACAATACATTCCATATCCATCAAAGCACATACGGTAGCCGTTGCAACGCCGTGTTGTCCGGCTCCGGTTTCAGCGATAATACGTTTCTTTCCCATGCGGCGTGCCAGCAAAATCTGTCCGATAGTATTATTGATTTTGTGGGCACCTGTATGGTTCAGGTCTTCCCGTTTCAGATACATTTTGCAACCATACTTTTCTGAAAGTCTGCGGGCGAGATAGAGTGGGGAAGGGCGGCCTACGTAGTCACGCAGCAACTGGTCAAACTCCTTTTTGAAATCTTCGCTTTCGAGCACTCCGAGGTACGTATTCTTCAGTTCCTCTACACATTTGTGGAGAATTTCCGGAACATAAGCGCCGCCGAACTCTCCGTAGTAACCATCCTGATCAACTAAAAAACTTTTCATAATCCTATTTTTATTTATTATTATTTATTCGATTTTCAAAAACGGGCAAATAAAAAGAGCCCTGTCGCAGGTTGCGACAGGGCTCTTTCAAATTTGTTATATCTTTAATGAGGTATATACATACGAGCACTGCTCCCTTACGACTGTCGGAGTTGTAACGGGCGCCACCACCAATATGTATTTACTAACATTGTTCTCATTGTCTTTTGTTATTTATCGGGGACAAATATAGACACTTTGTTTGAAACAACAAACAAAATCTTACTTTTTTTCTTTTTCCCCTTCATTTTTCTGATATAGAACAATTTTCTGCCTGATCTGTTCTTATAAATATTGAATATTTAAACGAAAAACAATTATGAAACAGAGAAAAGTCTTAGTAGGTATCGCTATTGCCATTTTTATTATATTATTGCTTTATTGGTTATTGGTAGCTGAAGATATGAAACCTTGGCTGTCCGCTATGGTTCCTTCAGCCTTGCAACAATTCATTGCCTGATCCCGACAGGTTTCAGATAATTGGCGTATATTTGCAAGGTTAGTAACTAATAACCAAAATAACAACAATAGACAGATATGGAAAATTTTATCTTTCAGAATCCCGTAAAGCTGATTATGGGGCATGGAATGATTGCCCGGTTGAGCAAAGAAATACCATCCGACAAACGTATCATGATAACTTTTGGCGGAGGCAGCGTGAAAAAGAATGGTGTGTATGATCAGGTAAAAGAAGCGCTTAAAGACCATTTTACAATAGAGTTTTGGGGCATCGAGCCTAATCCGGCCATCGAAACGCTTCGCAAGGCGATTGCTTTGGGCAAGGAGCAGAAAGTCGATTATCTATTGGCTGTAGGCGGTGGTTCTGTGATTGATGGTACGAAATTGATTTCCGCAGGTTTGTTATATGATGGTGATGCATGGGATTTGGTACTTGCCGGACGTCCGGTTACCAAGACTGTTCCGCTTTCTACCGTATTGACACTTCCTGCCACAGGTTCGGAAATGAATAACGGAGCTGTCATCTCCCGTCACGAAACTAAGGAAAAATATCCTTTTTATTCCAATTTCCCATTGTTCTCTATTCTTGATCCGGAAGTAACCTTTACTCTACCTCCTCATCAGGTGGCGTGCGGATTGGCGGATACATTCGTTCATGTGATGGAACAATACATGACAGTTGCCGGACAAAGCCGTGTGATGGACCGTTGGGCGGAAGGTATCCTGCAAACTCTGGTAGAAATAGCTCCAAAGATTCGTGAGAACCAGCATGATTATCAGCTTATGGCAGATTTCATGCTTTCTGCAACAATGGCATTGAATGGCTTTATTGCAATGGGAGTGTCTCAGGACTGGGCGACTCACATGATCGGTCATGAAATCACTGCATTGCATGGACTGACACATGGGCATACGCTGGTGATTATTCTCCCGGCAACTTTACGTGTTCTTCGGGAAGCGAAAGGAGACAAGTTGGTGCAATACGGTGAAAGAGTATGGGGAATTACTTCCGGAACGAAAGAAGAACGCATTGATGAAGCAATTGATCGTACTGAAGAGTTTTTCCGTTCATTGGGCTTGACTACTCGTCTGCATGAAGAAAATATCGGTGAAGAAACCGTTTTGGAAATTGAACGCCGGTTTAATGAACGTGGTGCCAAGTATGGAGAAAATGAGAATGTGACAGGAGCCGTTGCCCGTAAAATATTGGAGGCTGCCCTCTGATCGCTTCTTTTGACACTGTTTTGAACTAAATAATAGTCGGTTCTATCTTCCATTCTCCTCCTTCTCGAAGGAGGAGAATGGAGTTACTATTGTGTACTACTGTTTAGTTCATTCCTAAACAGAAAGGAGTAAAACTGTACAAGTATGAATTAGTGTGTACAGCCATTTACAGTTAATTATTTGATTTTTGGGTTATCGGAAGTCTGAACCAAAAGCACGAACCTTCTCCTTCTTTAGAATCTGCTCCGATAGTGCCGCCTAAGCGCTCTACGATCACCCGGCAGATAGCCAGACCGAGTCCCGTACCTTTTGCGAATGTATTCAGCTTGACGAAACGTTCGAATACCTCGTTTATTTTATCCTCCGGAATCCCAATGCCCGTGTCTTTTACATAGAAGTAGATTTCATCTTTTGCTTCGTCAATCCGATATCCCATTTGAATGGAACCTTTCGGAGTGAACTTCATCGCATTGTTTGTGAAGTTGATGATTACTTGCGAAAGACGTACGCGGTCTGTGTTGAGAATACATTCTTCCGCTTTCTCCGTGAAGGTGATCGCCACGTCGGGAGAAGTGTTTTTCTCTTGCATTTGCCTGCAAATACCTTCCATCAGATCATTGATATCGGTAGGGGCAAGAGTAAACTCCATCGTTCCGGCTTCGATTTTGGAAAGATCGAGAATATCATCTATCAATTGCAGTAACAACTCATTGTTACTGGACACTATCTTCATGTATTCCTGTTTCTCTTCCTCTTCACCCGTTTGGCAAATCATGTCAGAGAATCCAATAATCGCATTCAACGGAGTACGTATCTCGTGACTCATGTTGGCAAGGAAAGCTGATTTCAGACGGTTTGATTCTTCTGCTTTTTCTTTTGCTTCCTGTAGCATCTTGTCCATTTTCACCTTTTCGGTGATGTCTTCGAAGCGCAACAGACCGCCGATGATTTCTATTCCTTCATTATCATAAACCGGAGTAGCTGTCACTTCAAAGTCTACCTGATCTATCTGGATAGTATGGCGTATGATTTTTCCTTGTTCAATCGCTTTCTGAAAGGCGCATTGTTCGCATGGAGTATCCCGGAGTGCACTTGTTTTGTAGCAGATTTGTCCCGGTGTATAATGCCTTCCTTTCACGAGGCTGGCAATTTGCGTCGTTTCTTCCCATTGTACCAGATAGTTTTTGTCGATATAAATGAGCCCGAAGTTGACGCTCTTCAAAGCTAGCTTTTGTTTGTTCAGCGCTTTTTCCAGTTCTTCTTTGGCGGCAATCAGTTCTCGTTCGTAAGTCTTTAGCCGGGTGATGTCCCATCGGGTCACTAACAGCCATTTTTTCTTTTCCTTCCATTTGATAATCGATTTTACGGCAATTGTATCATGTACTGCTCCGTCCACTGTGCTGTAGCTTTCTTCTGCCCGGTATATCTTGTCTGCCTGCACAAGTGATTCATCCACATCACGGTATTTTCTGCCCCGTTCTTCTCCATAGATTTCGTAGTCTGTGCATCCTATTGCTTCTTCCCGCTTAATGCCGGATTGCAGTTCGGATTCTTTGTTCCAGTAATAGTATCGGAAACTATTCTGGATATCTTTTACCATAATAGGGAAAGGGAGGTTATCGAGTATATCGAATAAAGAATGATAGTAATCCTGTTCTTTTCCTATATTCTTTTTAAGTTGTCGTAGTCTGTATAATAAAAAGCAGATGATCAGGAGTAAAAAGCCTATTAGTAAATAATAATAACTCCAATGCTGGTCTGTAATCCATATAACGGATAGTATATTGTTTGCCATAATTTATGTTTGTACTAAATCTGTGGTAAATATATGCATTTTTTGTAATTCACAAAGGAAATTTCTGAAATATATTGTTTATCAGCCTTATAAAACTCTTCTGAAAAGAATACCTTTACTGATTAGTAGAACTTTGGTGCCTTCTATTTCCGGTTCGGTTTTAAAATGTTTTTGATGGAACGTATTTTCGTAAAGAGTAAGAATGTATTAAAATATTAAATGATGTCCCATGAACCAAAAACAATTCTAATTTGTTTTTATAACGGCAAAGTATTTTTTAATTTTGCTCCTCCAAAATAAATCTTTGATACATTCAGGATAAAACAATCATTTTATTTTTAGCTTATGTTGATAACCATTATCATTCTCGTTCTTTCGGCTATCTTTTTTGTAAACGGTAAGATACGTTCGGATCTTGTGGCACTATGTGCGTTAGTAGCTTTGCTTATCTTTCAGATATTAACACCCGACGAAGCCCTTTCCGGTTTCTCCAATTCGGTAGTCATTATGATGATCGGATTGTTTGTCGTGGGCGGAGCTATTTTTCAGACAGGACTGGCAAAAATGATAAGTTCGCGTATCCTTAAACTTGCTGGAAACAGTGAAATTCGCCTGTTCTTGCTTGTTATGTTGGTCACTTCCGCTATCGGTGCGTTTGTCAGTAATACCGGAACGGTGGCACTGATGCTTCCCATTGTGGTCAGTCTGGCGATGAGCGCCAAAATGAATCCGAGTCGGTTGCTGATGCCGTTGGCCTTTGCCAGTAGTATGGGAGGTATGATGACGCTGATTGGTACACCGCCCAACCTTGTCATACAAAACACATTGACTTCCGCAGGCTTCGAACCGCTTTCTTTCTTTACTTTCCTGCCTGTAGGTTTGGTGAGTGTGGCTGTCGGTACGCTGGTTCTGATGCCGCTTAGTAAGTGGTTTCTTTCTAAAAAAGGGCAGAAAGATGATAACAGCCGTTCGGGTAAGTCGCTGAAACAGTTGGTGAATGAATATGGTCTTTCCAGTAATCTGTTCCGTATGCAGGTGATTAAAGACTCCCGCCTTTTGGGAAAGACCATCCTCGATCTGGATATTCGTCGTAAATATGGACTTAATATTATGGAAGTCCGTCGTGGAGATGCTTCGCAGCACCGTTTTCTGAAGACTATTACTCAGAAACTTGCCGAACCGGATACTATGCTGGAAGCGGAAGATATTCTGTATGTGACGGGAGAATTTGATAAAGTGCAGCAATTTGCCGAAGATTATCTGCTGGATATATTGGATGATCATGCTACGGAAGAGACGAAAAGCACTACTAATTCGCTTGATTTTTATGATATCGGTATTGCCGAAATTGTATTGATGCCTGCTTCCAATCTAGTCAATCAGACCATTAAAGAGTCCGGATTCCGTGATAAGTTTAATGTGAATGTATTAGGTATCCGTCGTAAAAAGGAATATCTGTTGCAGGATTTGGGAAATGAGCGGATTCATAGTGGTGATGTGCTTTTAGTGCAGGGAACTTGGAGTAATATTGCCCGGCTTAGTAAGGAAGATTCGGATTGGGTAGTGTTGGGACAGCCTTTGGCAGAAGCGGCTAAAGTAACTTTGGACTATAAAGCACCTGTTGCTGCTGCTATCATGGTATTGATGGTAGCAATGATGGTATTCGATTTTATTCCGGTTGCACCTGTTACGGCCGTTATGATAGCAGGTATCCTGATGGTTTTGACGGGATGTTTCCGTAATGTGGAAGCAGCTTACAAAACAATCAACTGGGAAAGTATTGTATTGATTGCGGCTATGCTTCCTATGTCTTTGGCATTAGAGAAAACAGGCGCTTCGGAGTACATCTCCAATACTTTGGTAAGTGGGCTTGGATCTTACGGACCGATAGCATTGATGGCTGGTATTTATTTTACGACATCATTGATGACTATGTTTATCAGTAATACCGCTACTGCTGTCTTGCTTGCACCGATTGCTTTGCAAAGTGCTATGCAGATCGGAGTTAGTCCGGTTCCTTTCCTGTTTGCCGTGACGGTGGGTGCAAGTATGTGTTTCGCTTCTCCGTTCTCTACACCGCCTAATGCGCTGGTGATGCCTGCCGGACAATATACTTTTATGGATTATATAAAAGTAGGATTACCGTTGCAGATTATCATGGGAATTGTGATGATATTGGTGCTGCCTCTGATTTTCCCATTCTGACAGATAGAAGGGAATTAGTATAACGTTTTAGCAACTGCCTTGTAGTCTGATATCAGATTACAGGGCAGTTGTTATTATATCAATAGATGATTGCTTTTATCATAATGTTCGGTGATAAGTCTTTCTTCTGTCATTTGTTTGTAGAAAGATCCGATTTGCTTTCCTGCCTGTTTTTTAATAATCTTCTGTTAGCTTGGAAAGGTGGTTGAATTATCGCAAATATACGGTTGATTTGCATGAAATGACCGTATGATTCGGTGAAAAACACCGTATTGTTTGTGAAAAAGATGCGGATGAAGTAACCAAAAGATGCAGATGGTGTCACTAAAAGGTAGGTATGATGTAAGTAAACCATTGCTATAGTGTCATTATACCGATAAAACTGTCTTTATTTAATACTTTTGACCTTCTCTGTTTTCTATTTCGCTCTTTGGAAAGTTTAGATGGCTAATGTTGAAAATAAACAGAACTGATGAAAATATAATCATGTAGATATATAAGTAGAGTATAATATATTAATAAGTGCTGAATTGGATGTAAATGCTGATTTTTTGATATATGCTAGTTGCCCAACAATCGCGAAAAAATATCAATAGTAGTATGACCGGCTAAAGAAGCCCTTCTTGATGCATTACGAATTACAAACTGTCAAAAACATACTTATCTTTCAGAATGTCATTTTATACATGAAGAAAGATGGAATTTATAGAAAAAGGCTCCTGATGCAAATGACTTATCATTCGGATATCAGGAGCCTTTTATCTATTTATTGAACCTTTGGTGCGACAGGTGTATTCATCTTCTGAGTGTACAGGCTGTCGATAATTCCGTCGGACAGTCCGATGGTAGGTACAATGATTCCGGTAGCTTTCACATTCATAGCTACTTCCAGAAATATCTCCGCAGCCGGAACGATGACATCAGCCCGATCAGGTTTTAGCTTATACTGTTTGATACGTTGCTCGGCAGGAAGAGCTTGCAATGCTTCGTAAATTTCACGTAGCGATTCGACGGGTAGGAGAGAAGCCTTTTTGTCTTTCTTGTCTGCCAGACGGAAAAGCTTATTGATGTTTCCTCCCGAACCGATGATGCTGGTAGGCGCGTATTCCGCGGCAAGCCCTATGAGGTCGGTGCGTAAAGCCTCTTTTTCTTCTTCTTTCACCATGCCGCTGAGCATGCGAACCGTTCCGATATTGTATGAACGGGAATTTTTCAGTTCTCCGTTACTGATCAGATTAATCTCGGTGCTGCCACCGCCGACATCTACATACAGGTAGTTTTGTCCGGAAGCAAAAAGTTGCTCGATATGGTTGTCATATACAATGTGTGCTTCTTCTTGTCCGTCGATGATATCTACGCGGATACCAGTTTTCCTGGCTATTTGTCGGGCGATGTCCTTTCCGTTGCGTGCGTCACGCATGGCGGACGTAGCACAGGCACGGTAATCTACTACGTCATATATCTTCATCAACTGTTTGTAGGCTTTCATCAGCCGGATCAGTTTCTTTTCTTTTTCAGCAGAAATAACTCCCATGGTAAAAGCATCTTCTCCCAGTCGTAAGGGAATGCGGATGAGTTGTACCTTGCTCATTAATTCGGGAGCGTTTTCTTCGTTTACGCATTTTATCAATAGCCGCACGGCATTCGAACCTATGTCGATAGCTGCATAATTAACTTTCTTCATACTTATCATAATGTATTCTTGTATTTTCTATATAATTCTTCTTGCGAACGGAAAACGACAGTGGCTGTCTCTGCTTCGGCAAGGGCAGGAGTGAAGTCTTTGCAGAGTGTGGAAGGTCGGTTTTCCCAAGGTCGGTTTTCTCCGGTCCCGTCTACGATACGTCCTTTGGCCGTATCCCGATATCCGTAGCAGACAATTCGTTTTAAGTCTGCCTGTATTTCTTTGTCGTACACCGGAGCCAGTACTTCGATCCGGTTATCAAGGTTGCGGGGCATCCAGTCGGCAGAACCGATATAATATTTTTCTTCTCCGCCATTGGCAAAGATAAAGATACGGGAGTGTTCAAGATATCGGTCGATAATACCGTTGATATGGATATTTTCACTGATACCTGCGATGCCTGTCACCAGCGAACAGTTGCCGCGTACTACCAGTTCCACTTGAACTCCGGCTGTCGAGGCTTCGTAGAGTTTTTCTATAAGCGCACGGTCGGTAATATGGTTTACTTTTGCCAGAATATAGGCTTCTTTCCCTTGTTCCTTGTTCTTTATTTCCTTGCTGATGAGAGCAATCAGACGTTTGCGCATATCGTTGGGTGAAACCAGTAATTCTTTGAAATTGACGGGAGTGTATGGTTTCTCAATAAAGTCGAAAACGGCATTCACTTCTCGTACCAGCGGACGATGGGCGGTCATGATGGTATAATCGGTATACATACGTGCGTTTCCTTCATGAAAGTTTCCTGTGCTGATGCAGGCAATGTCTCCGTGACGGGTACCGATATGTACCAGTTTGGAATGAATCTTCAGTCCCTCCACTCCGAAGATAACGTGGATGCCTGCGTCCTGCATTCTTTTGCTCCAGTTGATGTTGGATGCTTCGTCGAAACGTGCCAGTAGTTCGATGACCACCGTTACTTTCTTCCCGTTTTTGGCTGCGCAGATCAGTGCTTTGATCACTTTTGATTCTTTAGCGAGCCGGTAAAGTGTCATCTTGATACTTTTTACTTCTTTGCTGATGGCTGCTTCACGAAGTACGCGGATGAAAGTATCGAAGCTATGGAATGGATAATGCAGGGAACGGTCTTTCTGACGAATCAATGTGAGCAGGCTTTCTTTGCCGTTTAGTTCGGGCTTGAAAACCGGTTCCCAGACGGGATACTTTAAGTCGTAGCGACCGCACACCGGAAATTTCATCAAGTCTTTGAAGTTATGATAGCGTCCTCCTGCCACACGGGTGTCGTTTTTATCCACATTCAGCCGGTCAACTAATCTTTTCAGTAAATCTTTGGGAATCTGTTCGTCATAAACGAATCGAATCGGTTCTCCTCTCTTCCGGCTTTTCACTCCTTTTGAAATCTTCTGAAGTACGCCTGTCCGCAGGTCGCTGTCTATCTCCATTTCCGCGTCTTTGGTGAATTTAAAGGTATATGCCTCGTAATCCGTATATTTCATGCCGACAAAAATCAACGGCAGACAATAGCGGATCACATCATCGAGAAACATCAGATATGTTTTCCCCTCCGAGTCCGGCAATTGGATAAAACGACCGTATTCTTCGGTGGGCAATTCGATCACTGCATAATCTTTCTCTTTTATTTTTCCTGTTTCGTCTTTACGAAGCAGGCGGATGGCGAGATAAATATCTTCGTCAGTCTGGTCGTCCAGCGGTCGGGCTCCGTTGAGGAAAAGAGGGGTGGTGGAGCCATTCAGTTTATTGCGATAGAAGGAGGTGATAAATGTCTTTTGGTCATCCGTCATTTCGGTGTCTTTGATGACGCAGATGTTTTCCTTCTTCAGTTCTTCCATGATGGAAGCGAAAGTTTCTTCAAATTGTTCGTAGAAGCGGTTGTGTAGTTTGCTTATCTGCTTCAGTGTGCGTGTAGCCGTTTCTTGTTCTTTCTGTATGTTTTTATCTGCATATTCGATGATCCGGTTCAGCGTAGCTACGCGGACGCGGAAAAACTCATCCAGATTATTGGAATAGATGCCAAGAAAAGTCAGGCGTTCCAGAAGAGGTACTTCCGGACGGGCAGCTTCGAGCAGGATACGCTGATTGAAGTACATCCAGCTGATGTCACGTTCTACATAAGGGCACTTCTTTTTTGTTTCGCTTGATTTCATGATGAAAAACCTGTTTATTAATTTTCTGCAAAATTATCTAAGTGAGGTGTAATGGCTATAACGATTTTGTTACGAACTTATTACAATCTACGTTTGTTATTTTTATATGTGAATAGAAACACTTATATTCGCAAAAGTATTGAAATGGACTTCGTTAAAAAATATAGAATATATGAAAACAATGAATTACTCTCTGATTCGCATTTTGTTTGCGCTTGTCATAGGTCTGGTGTTGGTACTTTGGCCGAATACAGCAGCTAGTTATATTGTCATTACGATAGGAGTGGCTTTTTTGATTCCCGGTGTCATCAGTCTTTTTAGCTTTTTCGGACGGAAAAGATCGGAACATGAACCGGCTCCCCGTTTTCCTATTGAGGGAATCGGCAGTTTGTTATTCGGACTTTGGCTGATTGTGATGCCTGAGTTTTTTGCAGACGTCCTGATGTTCCTTTTGGGCTTTATCCTGATCATGGGAGGTGTGCAGCAGATTGCCTCTTTGTCGATGGCCCGTCGTTGGACACCTGTTCCGGGGATTTTCTATCTGGTGCCTTCATTGATTCTTATCGCAGGTGTTATTGCGCTGTTCAATCCGACGGGAGTACGTAATACTGCTTTCATTATTATCGGTATCAGTAGCTTGGTTTATTCTCTGTCCGAACTGATCAACTGGTTTAAGTTTGCGCGCCGTCGTCCTAAGACTCCGGTTACGCCTCACGATGAGGATATTGAGGATGCTAAGATTATAGAATAAAAAAAGAAGAGGACTACCGTCACGGTACCCCTCCCCTGCAAACTTAAAACAACCAACAAAAGAAATAGATAATTTCTATCTTAATGCTGAATGAAGATATTCTCCATTCAGCATTTCTTTTTTATCTTACAAACAACAGTTCTCTGTATTTCGGCAGTGTCCACATCTGGTTGTCTACGATCAGTTCCAGCTTGTCAATGTGGTAACGAATCTCTTCCAGTGCCGGAACGATTGTATCGTGGTAAGCGATCGCTTTTTCGCGTTCGCTTTCGATCTTGTTCGCCACTTTTCGTGCTTCAATCATTGCATCTACGTGTTCTTTGATGAAGGCGGTGCGGTCGGCGATTTCTTCGATCAGTTCCAGATTCTTGGCAGATAGTCTGGCTGCTTTATCTGCCGGAAATAAGGACTGCATTTTATAGACATTATTAATCAGATCCGTCTGATATTGAGTAGCGACCGGAATAATGTGGTTCATTGCCAGGTCGCCTAATACGCGGGCTTCAATCTGAATCTTTTTCGTGTAAGTTTCCCATTTTACTTCGTTGCGGGCTTCCAGTTCCTTTTTCGTCATCACACCGATTGCTTCGAACATAGCAATTGTCTCCGGTTTCAGATAGTTGTCGAAGATAACGGGAACACTTGTTTCACAGTCCAGACCTCGACGGGCGGCTTCTACTTTCCATTCGTCGCTGTAACCGTTGCCATCGAAGTGGATAGCCTTACATTCTTTGATATATCCGCGAATTACTTCAAGGATAGCGGAAACTTTCGGTTCTCCCTTTTCGATCAGAGCGTCTACATCCTTTTTGAATTTCATCAGCTGTTCTGCTACGGCAGCGTTTAATGCAATCATGGCACTTGCACAGTTGGCCTCAGAGCCTACGGCACGGAACTCAAACCGGTTTCCGGTGAAAGCGAAAGGAGAGGTGCGGTTGCGGTCTGTATTATCAATCAGCAATTCGGGGATTTGGGGAATATCCAGCTTCATTCCCTGTTTTCCGCTAAGGTTGATCAGATCGTCTTTGGTACTGTTCTCAATATGATCCAATACCTGTGACAACTGTTTGCCGAGGAAAGAAGAAATGATAGCGGGAGGTGCTTCATTGGCTCCCAGGCGATGAGCGTTGGTAGCGCTGGAAATAGAAGCTTTCAGTAATCCGTTGTGACGGTAAACTGCCATCAGCGTATTCACTACAAATGTGACAAAGCGCAGGTTATCTTCCGGTGTCTTGCCCGGTCCCATCAACAGGATACCTGTATCCGTTCCCAGTGACCAGTTATTGTGCTTGCCGGAACCGTTGACACCCTTGAACGGCTTTTCATGAAGCAATACACGGAAACCGTGACGGCGGCTGACTTTACGCATCAACGACATGATCAGTAGGTTATGGTCATTTGCCAGGTTACATTCTTCGAAGATAGGAGCTAATTCGAATTGATTCGGAGCTACCTCGTTATGACGGGTCTTTACAGGAATACCCAGTTTCAACGCTTCAATTTCAAGGTCTTTCATAAATGCGGCCACACGGGTAGGGATGGCACCGAAATAGTGGTCTTCCAACTGCTGGTTCTTGGCACTGTCATGTCCCATCAATGTGCGTCCTGTCATAAGTAAGTCCGGACGTGCGGCATACAAACCTTCATCTACCAGAAAGTATTCCTGTTCCCATCCCAGATAGGCAACGACCTTCTTTACCTCAGGATTGAAATAGTGGCAGACGGCGGTTGCGGCTTTATCTACGGCACGCAGAGCTTTCAGTAACGGTGCTTTATAATCAAGGGCTTCACCTGTATATGCGATAAATACAGTCGGGATGCAAAGCGTATCATCTACGATAAATGCGGGTGATGATGGGTCCCATGCGCTATATCCGCGTGCTTCGAAAGTATTACGGATACCGCCGTTCGGGAAAGAAGAAGCATCCGGCTCCTGCTGTACCAGCAGTTTGCCTGTGAACTCTTCCATCATGCCTCCCTTGCCGTCATGTTCGACGAAAGCGTCATGCTTTTCTGCCGTACCTTCGGTGAGCGGTGCAAACCAGTGAGTATAATGAGTGACACCCATTTCGACAGCCCATTTTTTCATTCCGGCAGCTACTTCATCAGCGATGCTGCGGTCTAGCGGGGCACCATTGTCAATAGCGTCAATCAGTGCGTTGTATACCTTGCTTGGAAGGTACTTGAACATTTTTTCCTTGTTGAACACATACTTACCGAAGTATTCCGAAGGGCGTTCGGCAGGTGTTGCTACTTCAACCGCTTTCTTCTTGAAAGCTGTCTCTACGACTCTGAATCTTAGTTTTGACATAATACCTAATTTGATTTGTTGTTAAATATGTTAGAGTAAAAATTCCTTTTTTAGCTTAGTTATAAGCAGATTCTCCGTGTTCGTAGATGTCGAGACCTTCTTCTTCGACACGTGCCGGAACGCGAAGTCCGTGAATCTTGTCGAGTACTTTGAAGATAATGAATCCCATACCTGCCGCCCAGACTCCGACAACAACCGCACCGAAGAGCTGGGCACCCAAAAAGCCGGCTCCATGTCCGTAGAACAACCCTTCACTGGTAGAAAACAATCCTGTGAGCACTGTTCCCAAGAAACCACAAACCCCGTGTACGGAAGAAGCACCGACAGGATCGTCAATCTTCAATACCTTGTCAATAAAGTCGACTGCAAATATCATGACTACACCACAAATGGCACCGATTAATACCGCTCCTGAGGGAGCTACAGCGTCACATCCGGCTGTGATACCTACCAAACCTGCCAAAACACCATTCAGTGTCAGTGATAAAGACGGTTTGCCATATTTCATCCAGCTCATCGCCAGTGCAAAGAAGCCACCGGCACAAGCCGCCAGATTTGTTGTCAGAAATACATGTGAGATGGCCATTGCATCCGCTTCGGTACTTGCTGCCAACTGTGATCCGGGGTTGAATCCGAACCATCCGAACCAAAGGATAAATACACCCAGTGCGGCAACTGTCAGGTTGTGTCCCGGAATAGCTCTTGACTTACCGTCTTTGCCATATTTACCGATACGGGGACCAAGAATAGCAGCGCCTACCAAAGCAATCCAACCACCAACGGAGTGGACAATCGTTGAACCTGCAAAGTCATGGAATGTCGTTCCGAAAAGATTCATCATGAACGAACCTTCTTCTCCGTTCATCAGCCAGCCGCCACCCCATGTCCAGTGACCGGAAATTGGGTAAATTAGTACACTGATAAAGATAGTATAGACCAGATACATGGAGAACTTGGTGCGTTCCGCCATCGCTCCCGATACAATCGTGGCTGCCGTTGCGCAGAATACTGTCTGAAAAACCAGAAATCCTTCTCTGGGTAAATCACTGTCGAGGAATGACAGATCAAAGAAGTGTGGCATTCCGATGAGACCTCCCGCACCAAACATCAGACCGAAACCGATGAACCAGTAGAGCAAGGAACCAAACATGAAATCCACAAAGTTCTTCATCAAAATGTTGGCGGTATTCTTGACTCTGGTAAAACCCGCCTCAACCAATGCAAACCCCGGCTGCATAAAAAATACGAGCATTGCCGCAAGCAGCATCCAGACTGTATTCAATCCTAATGCCAGTTCCCCGATTGTATCGGGAGTTGTTTCGGCAGAAGCAGTGGCGGTTTCAGCAATTTCAGGTGTAGTTTTGACTTCAGTAATTGTCTCCGTAGTTGTCATAAAAGTATCTGCATCAACTGCTTCCTGTGCAAAAGCACTGGTTGCGAAACAGCAGAAAATGAACATAGCAGTGGCTATCCACAGCTTTGTGAAGCTGTGTCTCTTATATGTTTTATCCATAATGATTATCTTATTTAATACCTGTTTTTATAATATTATCATCCGAAAGGAAATCTGGCCCCGGCACTTTGCCGGTTATCGTTCCTGTTCGGCGTTATAGAGAGCGATGTCGCCACGTTCGGTGGTGCGGATGCGGATGGCGTCCTCGATAGGAATGACGAAAATGCGTCCGTCACCGATCTCTCCGGTTTGTGCGGCTTTGATGATAGCCTGTACGGTCTTTTCTGCATTTTTATCGCGTACTACAATAGAAACCAGAATACGTTCGATGGTGCTGGTATCATATACCACTCCACGATAGATACGTCCTTGCCGTGCTTTACCGATCCCTCTTACATCGTAGTAAGAGAACCATTCAATGTCCGCTTCGAGCAGAGCGTCTTTCACGTCCTCGAATTTGGTTTTACGGATGATAGCTTCAATCTTTTTCATATACCTTAAATATTAGTGTTGACCTGTAAAAAGAAGAGGTATAGGGAGGTGGCAGCCATCGCAGGTTACCATACAACAAACCGATAAAATCTAAACTCTAACTACCTTCCTGTTCCCTATACGCTCTTTGACTATATAAACTCTCTCTCTTAAAAACTTAATCCGAATGTGAAGTAAGCGCCTTCCGTACGTGGATTTACTGATACTTTGGCAAATGCCGGAACCGAGAATGAATCAGTAACCCTGATCTCCTTGACAGCTCCGAGACTGATGTCGGAAACGCAGAACCCACTTGTGTATCCATTATAAAAAGTCGTCTCCCAAGGTACCATTCCTACATCTACTGTCCAGTCAAGTCCTCCAAGGCTGAACGGTGCACTAAGTGCGAGGTAGGAAGAATAAGCCCTTTTCCCGTTTTCTTTAACTCCGTCGGCACCTGCAAAGTTCGTGTACCAGTTGATTGCCAGCGGACCAAAATCATATCCTACCTGTGCCTCAAATACATGAGCGGTTGAATGAGCGCCATATTTGAAATACTTGTTGGTAGGTACCTGAGTGTTGAACCAGTAATCCGTTACCGAGATGCTGAAACCACCGGTTGAATAACCGAGAGTCAAATCGAACTCTTTAGTATCCGATGACTCAAACCCTACCGATCCCCATGCTCCGAGTGACAGTCCTTTGTAAGAGATTCCTAATGAAGGCTGAATGCTGACTCCGCCTAAATCCTGACCACGCCAGATATAACCACTTACCAAGTCTGCTCCTACGGAGGCTTCTACTTTATCCTGCGCCATCATATTGGATGGCACAAGGCCGATCAGTAATAACGCTGCTGCTATGCCCCTCAATTTTTTGTTAATCGTCGTTTTCATCGTCTTTTTACCTTTAATAGTTAGAAAAATGTGGATGTACGGTCCAGTGTTATATAGTAGCGCGCAAAATACTATCAAAGCCAGTTCTTTATTCTTCTCATTGCTTCCATACAATCGTTGTGATCGCCGAATGCTGTCAGTCGGATATATCCCTCACCGCTGGGGCCGAAACCTACACCGGGGGTTCCTACTACATTGGCTTCATACAACATCTGTTCGAAGAATCGCCAGGAAGAGAGCCCGTTCGGGGTTTTCACCCATAAGTATGGAGCATTGACGCCTCCGTATACTTTCAATCCGGTAGCTTCCAGTCCTTCCTTCATGATCTTCGCATTGGTCATATAATAGTTAATCGTTTCTTTAATCTGTGCTTTGCCTTCTGTACTGTAGACGGCTTCCGCTGCACGTTGTGTGATGTACGAAGTGCCGTTGAATTTAGTGCACTGGCGGCGGTTCCATAATTTGTTGAGTGGAATCCGGTCGCCTTCCAGTGTGGCAGCTGTCAGTTCTTTCGGGACTACGGTATATCCGCAACGTACTCCGGTGAAACCGGCTGTCTTTGAGAAACTGCGGAACTCAATAGCACATTTCTTGGCTCCTTTGATTTCGTATATGGAGTGGGGGATATCCGCGTCTTGGATATAGGCTTCGTATGCGGCATCGAACAAAATCAGTGTATCATTTGCCAATGCGTAGTCTACCCACTTTTTTAGTTCCGGTTTGGTCAGTGTCGTCCCTGTCGGATTGTTCGGGTAGCAGAGGTAAACAATGTCTATCCGTTTGTCGGGAATCTCCGGAATGAAGTCATTCTCACTTGTACAAGGCATATAAGTCACATTGCTCCATTTGCCTGTTCCTTCTTCCAGCACTCCGGCACGTCCGCACATGACGTTACTGTCAATATATACCGGATAAATAGGGTCTGTTACACCGACACTATTGTCGTGGCGAAGGATATCGCCGATATTTCCGGTATCACTTTTGGCTCCGTCGCTGACGAATATTTCTGATGGTGAGAAATGAATGCCACGTGGAGCGAAATCATTCTTTATAATAGCTTCAATCAGAAAATCGTACCCCTGCTCAGGACCATATCCGCGAAATGTATCTTTACTTGCCAGCTCTTCCACTGCTTTGTGCATAGCCTCGATACATGCTTTGGGAAGCGGCTGAGTGACATCTCCGATACCTAACCGGATAATATCCTGCTTCGGATGCGTTATTTTGAATGTATTTACCTTCTTCGCTATATCCGAGAACAAATAGCTCCCCGGTAATTTCAAAAAATGTTCGTTTACTAATGCCATATTGTTATTGTTTTAAGTTTCTGCAAAACCTGTTACCTATTACCTAATACTTATTACCTATCCCTCCATCTCCCCATCAAAAACTTTAGTTGCCGGTCCTGTCATTAATATGTGTCCCGTTGCTTCTTCCCACTCGATGGTGACGGTTCCCCCATCCATTATTATATCACATTTTCTTCCTGCCAATCCATGGAGAACAGCGGCTACAGCCGTGGCACAAGCGCCTGTTCCACAGGCCTGGGTGATTCTTGAACCTCTTTCCCAAACTCTCATCCGAATGGTGTCTTTACCTACGATCTGAGCAAACTCTACATTTGTCCTGTCCGGAAAGAGATGATAATTTTCTAACTGCGGACCAATTTCCGGCAGATTGATTTGGGTAATATCTTCTACAAAAGTTACCAGATGCGGGTTTCCCATTGATACCCGGGTAGACTGAAAAGGAAATTGATCGCCGAAATCTACCGCTTCCGTTTCCAGAGGACTACCCATATCTACAGTGACTGCCGTCACCTTTCCTCCTTCTACATGTAATTTCAGAACCTTAATGCCCGAACGGGTGTCAAGCGTGATTTCCTTTTTGGCAGTTAATCCGTATTCGTATACATACTTGCCTACACAACGGCTTCCATTGCCACACATCATTGCTTCCGAACCATCTGCATTAAATATACGCATACTGAAATCTGCTTTGTCAGAACTGCCAATCAATATAAGTCCGTCACTTCCAATTCCCGTATGAAACTTGCTCCATTCGATTGCTTTCTTTTCAGGGGCTGCTATCGGATATCGGGTAGTATCTACATATATGTAGTCATTACCTGCTCCATGCATTTTTGTGAACTTAATCTTGATTGTCATTTTGTTCTTTATTAATTGGTTGTTGTATCCTTTTGTTTTATTACAATGCAAAGATATGACTTTTTGATTTAACTTTTGATGAAAAGATGTCTAATCTCTATTTATTTTATACGATCTTACAATCGCGGGAAATAAAGCCATGTTTTGTTATAAATTGAAATTATGCATACCTTTATATTAATAAACTGTTATTTGCTTGATTTGTTTTGCATATCCTTCCATAATATATGAAGAATATTTGGGGTAAATCAGTCCTTGTATTCGATCTAAAATGTGAATTTTCGCTTTTACAATAGGTCGATATGCTAGTGATTTTCGCTTTTATATATCATATTGCTTGTTTGCAGTTTTGCAGAACCTTTTTGTTATAGCATTGTTTAGTCACTAATAAATATAATAATGTAGCAATATGGATATAGAGAAACAATTGGAAGTTGCGGCGCAGAGCGATCATTTGGTATTGATTGTGTTTTATGCCGACTGGTCACCTCATTATGAATGGATAGGGCCTGTGCTCCGTACTTATGAACGGAGAGTCATTGAATTGATTAACGTGAATATCGAGGAAAATAAAACTGTAGCCGATTCTCATAATATAGATACGGTGCCTGCGTTCCTTCTGTTGCATAAAGGACATGAATTGTGGAGGCAGGTAGGAGAGTTGACCATAGGAGAGTTGAAAGAGGTATTGGAAGATTTTAAATAAGTCCTGTTTGAATTTTATGTAAGAAGCACCATTATACAGCAAATAAATATGTATAATGGTGCTTCTTGTATCTATCGAATATTTGCAAAAAGTTTCTGTCGGCTTTTTACATTTTCTGAGAGTAACTATTTTAGTATTTCCTGTGCCACAGTCGGCTCGTTGGTCGTAATGAAATCCACCTTTTGGTCTATGAGCCACTTCATGTCTTCTGCTTTATCTACAGTCCATACATTGACTTTCAGTCCGAGATCATGGGCTTCTTTGATCCATTCGGGATGTTTCTTGATTACTCCCATGTGATAGTCGAGTCCGGCTGCACCGAGGTCTTTCAGCTCTTTGGGAGATAGCTCGCCGTTGAGATAGAATACCGGAGTTCCGGCAGGTGCCAGGCGGATAAATTCTTTCATGGCGTGCAGTGAGAAAGTGATATATTCCATACGGTTTTCCAGTCCCAGCTTTGTTACCAAGGCAAGAATTTCCTGTACGGCTTTCGTTTCACGCTTTTTGCTGTTAAGTGCTTTTAGTTCCAATATAAGTTTGGTATTGCATTTTTTACCGGCTTCCAGATACTGTTCCAGGCTGGGCAGGTTCTCTCCGTTCGATAGTTTCAATCCTGTAAGAGCGTCACCTTTGGAATACTCCATGTATTTCATCTTATAGACAGGGTCATGATTGATAACCAGTTTATTGTCTTTGGTAAGCCATACATCAAATTCGGAGCCATAGCAATGGATAGAATCGGCTTTTTGAAGTGCTGTGATACTATTTTGCGCAGAACCTGCTGTTTTCCAGTAGCCACGATGGGCGATAACTTGCGACTTTTGCGCTTGGACACTAGCTACTGAAATGATAAGGGCAACCATTAGAATAATTCTTTTTATCTTCATTGATAGTACATTTAAAAAGTTTATGAGTCCAAAATTATAAAAAATAAAACACAGATCAGCCTGTTATTATGCTAATCTGCGTTAATTGACAGCTTTTTATGCATAGAAGTCTATACTTTTTATTCCTGACTTTACAAACTGATGAATATATATTCAAAGATATGAGTTTATTTCAGACATCTAAAATTTTTCAACAAATTTATTTTACTCTTCGGCATAGGCTTCTTCATGCACTCCTCTCACTGCTCTGCCGCTTGGTTCATTCAGGTTACGGAAAGCTACATCCCATGCCAGCGCTTCTGCTGTAGAGCAGGCCACACTTGGTACGCTTGGTACGCTGCGGGCTGCGCTTTCACTCGGAAAATGCTCTTCAAAGATACTCCGGTAGTAATATTCTTCCTTGTTGAGCGGAGTGTTAATCGGGAAACGTTCGGCAGCGTGTTCCATCTGTTCATCACTGACGGCAGCCGCTGTAATCTCTCTTAAGGTATCAATCCACGAATATCCCACACCATCACTGAACTGCTCTTTTTGTCTCCATGCTACGCTTTCCGGTAGCATATCGGCAAAAGCTTCACGTACAATTCGTTTCTCAATCTCCTTTCCGGGGCACATTTTAGCTTTTGGATTCAACGCCATCGCTACATCCAGAAATTCCTTGTCCAGAAATGGGACACGTCCCTCTACACCCCAGGCTGATAAACTCTTATTGGCACGAAGGCAATCATACATATGCAGTTTTGATAACTTACGTACCGTTTCCTCATGGAAATCTTTCGGAGTGGGAGCTTTGTGAAAGTAAAGATAACCGCCGAAAACTTCATCGGCACCTTCACCACTCAATACCATTTTGATCCCCATCGATTTGATCACACGTGCCAGTAAATACATGGGAGTGGAGGCACGTACCGTAGTCACATCATACGTCTCGATAAAATAGATAACATCCCGAATAGCATCCAGCCCTTCCTGAACCGTATAATTGATTTCATGATGAACCGTACCGATATATTCTGCCACTTCACGTGCCTTTATCAAATCGGGCGCCCCCTTCAGACCGATGGCAAAAGAATGTAGTTGAGGCCACCAGGCGTCACTTGCTCCGTCTGTTTCAATACGTTTTGCTGCATATTTTTTGGCGATAGCTGAAATCACAGAACTGTCTAGACCACCTGAAAGAAGTACTCCATAGGGAACGTCACTCATCAGCTGGCGATGAACGGCATCTTCCAATGCTTCTTTTACATCACTGACTTTGGCATCATTGTCTTTTACAGACTCATAGTCTGTCCATTCGCGTGTATACCAACGCTTCATTTTGCCTTCTTTACTGTAAAAGTAATGTCCCGGAAGAAATGGTTCGTACTCATTACAGAATCCTTCGAGTGCTTTCAGTTCACTGCCGAAGTAGATTTTGCCATCCTTGTCTTTTCCTATATATAAAGGTATGACTCCGATAGGATCACGTGCAATGAGGAACTCGTCTTTTTCTTCATCATAAAGTACAAAGGCGAAAATTCCGCTGATCTCTTCCAGAAAGTGGATGCCTTTATCTTTATAAAGGGCAAGAATCACTTCACAGTCGCTTCCGGTCTGAAAATCATATTGTCCGGCATAGCGGGCGCGGATATCCCGATGGTTGTAGATTTCACCGTTCACAGCGAGCACTTGTTTCCGGTCGGGGGAGTATAAGGGCTGTCCTCCGCTTTGCGGGTCAACTATCGAGAGGCGTTCGTGTGCCAGAATGGCGCTTCCACCTACGTAGATACCGCTCCAGTCCGGTCCGCGATGACGGATTTTCTGTGCCATTTTCAGTGCTTTGTCTCTTAGCTCTTTGGTTTGAGTTTTTATGTTGAGTATACCTGCTATTCCACACATAACTTTGAGTATTTGGAAGTTAATATAATTTGTTGATTCTCTGTTTCTTAAAAGTTGGTTCGTTACTATTTATTCGTTTTCCCTGGCTTTTCCTTTCGTTTGACCTGGGTCATCTTTTAGTTCAACCTAGGTTGTTGTTTCGTTCAACCTAGGTCAAACGAATAAATAATAGTCTATAAACTTCATGGTGTTCCTTGCTGTAAGGGTTACTTCACCAAATAGTGATCTATGTCCGCAGCAGCCTTTCGTCCTCCTGCCATCGCCCGTACTACGAGGCTTGCTCCGGTAGCTGCATCTCCGGCAAGGAATACGTTTTCTGCAAATTTCGGTTGTTCCGGTTTCAGGAACCCCATGGCCAGCAGCACCATATCTGCTTCGATTACTTCTTTCTTCCCTGTGAGGTTCATGGTCGGACGTCCGCTATCTGTTGTCGGTGTCCATTCTACTTCTTCCACCTCGACGCCGGTTACTTTACCGTTCTTACCCAAAAACTGATTGGAAGTCAGGCACCAGCGACGGGTACAACCTTCTTCATGGCTGGAGGTCGTTTTGAAAACTACCGGCCATTGCGGCCAGGGCGTAGAAGGATTGTGACCGACGGGAGGTTTGGGCATAATTTCAATTTGCGTGACGCTGGTTGCTCCCTGTCGTACACTGGTTCCGATACAGTCCGAACCGGTGTCTCCACCGCCGATCACAAGCACTTTTTTGCCTTTGGCATTCACCAGTTTGTCTTTGGGGAAAGTTTGTCCTTCCAGAATCCTGTTCTGTTGCGCCAGCATTTCCAGTGCGAAATGGATTCCTTTCAACTCCCGTCCCGGAATGCTTAAATCACGGGCAGTCGGTGTACCCGTGCAAATGCAATATGCATCGAATCCTTCCGGCAAATGGTTAACGTCTATTTCTACTCCCATTTCAAACTGAATACCTTCTGCAGCAAGTATTTTCATGCGGCGGTCGATTACGTTTTTGTCCAGTTTGAAGTTTGGAATACCGAAACGTAATAATCCTCCCGCAGCTTCATCTTTATCGAATAACGTTACGGTGTATCCTTTTAGATTCAGCTGGTTGGCAGCTACCAATCCGGCCGGACCGGCACCGACAACTGCTACTTTTTTGCCGTTTCTTTGGGGATGTTGCACCTGTATATATCCTTCACGGAAGGCGGCTTCTACAATGGCAGCTTCATTTTCACGGATAGTCACCGGTTGGTCACAGGATAGTTTCAGTACACAGGATTTCTCACAGAGGGCAGGGCAGATACGTCCTGTAAATTCCGGAAAGTCGCAAGTGGATGACAGCACTTCATACGCTTCTTTCCATTTTCCTTTGAATAAAGCGTCCTGCCATTCCGGTTGTTTGTTGCCTATTGGACAAGCCCAGTGGCAAAAAGGTACTCCGCAATCCATGCACCGTGATGCCTGTAATTTGCGGCTGTTTGTATTCAATGTCTGTTCTACCTGACTATAGTCAGTGATGCGCTCGCTAACGGGGCGGTATCCCGCCTCTTGCCGAGGTATATTTAAAAAAGCTTTAGGATCTCCCATCTTGTTAAGTAATAAGTATTAGGTAATAGGTATTAAGCAATAAGTATTAACTATATGGATTAAAGATGTTTGAAGCTACGGTTAATACCTAATACTTAATACCTAATACTTGAATTAATAGTCTCTTTGCATATCTGCTATTTTTTGCTGTAACTTTCTCATCTGCTCTTCCTGTAGTACTTTTTTGTATTCAATAGGTACTATCTGGATAAACTGATCTACGTAATGGTTCCAGTCATCGAGCATGGTACGTGCCAGTTTCGAACCGGTGTACAGGTAGTGCTGACGAATCAGTTCGTGCAGTTCTTTGCGGTAACCGGCCTCTTCGATCAGTGACAGTTCAACCATTTCCATGTTGCAGAAGTAGTCAAAATTGCCGTCTTTGTTCCATACGTAAGCCACACCGCCACTCATACCGGCGGCAAAATTTCGTCCGGTTTGCCCCAGAACCACTACACGGCCTCCGGTCATATATTCGCAACAGTGGTCGCCTACACCTTCCACTACGGCAACAGCCCCTGAGTTGCGCACGGCAAAACGTTCGCCTACGCGGCCATTGATATAAACTTCGCCGCTGGTTGCACCATAGAGCAGGGTATTGCCTGCAATCGTGTTCTTTTCGGCTTCGAAGTTGCTGCGGATAGGCGGTAATACGGCAATGCGTCCGCCGCTTAATCCTTTACCCAGATAATCATTCGCTTCACCTTCCAATTTGAAATTGACTCCCGGTACGAGGAAGGCACCGAATGACTGTCCCGCAGAGCCTTTGAATTTCACATTCAGGGTATGTTCCGGCAATCCCTTCTCTCCGTATTTTTGGGCAATGACACCGGAGAGCATGGCACCTGTCGCACGGTCCGTATTGGCAATTGTGTATTCCAATGAAACTTCTTTTTCGTGTTCTATCGCTTCTTGGGCAGCATCAATGATTGCCACATCCTTCACTGTAGAAATACCATGATCCTGATCAATGACGTGACGGATGGCTGCACTGTTATCCACACGTGCCAGTAGCTTGGTGAAGTCAATCAGAGCGTGCTTCGGATTCGGATCGTTTTCGTCGGATTTGCGTTCAATCAAGTCCGTACGTCCGATAATATCATCCATTTTGGTGAATCCCATTTCCGCCAGATATTCACGGACTTCCTGTGCCAGGAAGGTGAAAAAGTTGATAAGATATTCGCTGCGCCCGTGAAAGCGTTTGCGTAATTCCTCATTCTGTGTGGCTACTCCTACCGGACAAGTATTCTGGTGACATTTGCGCATCATCACACATCCCAGCACGATCAGGGCGGAGGTGGCAAAACCATATTCTTCGGCGCCCATTAATGCCATTATGATAATGTCGCGTCCGGTTTTCAATTGGCCATCGGCTTGTAGGACGACTTGTCCCCGCAGACCGTTCAGAACCAAGGTTTGCTGTGTCTCGCTCAGTCCCAGTTCCGGAGAAATGCCGGCGTAACGGATGGATGAAGCGGGAGAGGCTCCCGTACCACCCTCGGCACCGGAGATGACAATCAAATCCGCTTTTGCTTTTGCCACGCCTGCGGCAATGGTACCTACGCCACTTTCTGCTACCAGTTTGACACTGATTTTGGCTTGTGGATTAACGTTTTTCAAGTCAAATATCAATTGCGCCAAATCCTCAATCGAATAAATATCATGATGGGGAGGAGGAGAGATCAGTGAGATTCCCGGAATGGAATGGCGTGTTTTGGCTATGACGTCGTTCACTTTGAATCCCGGAAGCTGTCCGCCTTCCCCTGGTTTAGCTCCCTGCGCTATTTTTATTTGTATCTCATCGGCATTCACCAGATATTCGGCGGTGACCCCGAAGCGTCCGGAAGCTACCTGTTTGATGGCACTTCGCATGGAAGTACCGTCCGGCAGCGGGTGGAAGCGGGAAGCATTTTCGCCACCTTCACCCGTGTTGCTGCGTCCGTGAATGGTATTCATGGCAATCGCCATTGCTTCATGAGCTTCCTTGCTGATAGATCCGAAAGACATGGCACCCGTCACAAAACGACGGAGAATATTCTCTATCGGTTCTACCTGTTCGATGGATATAGGATTGCGACGGAATCCTAAGAAGTCACGCAGGAAAATAGGTTTCTCCTTATTGTCTACCAAATGAGTGAACTCTTTGAATTTCTTGTAGCTGCCCAAGCGGGTGGCAAGTTGCAATGTACTGATGGTTTCCGGGTTCCACGCATGTTTCTCTCCGTCCTTTCGGAAGGCATACAGTCCGTTGTTCTTTAATAATGGAAAATTGAAAGTTGAAAATTGAGAGTTGCCGTGCGGTGCTTCATTTTCCATTTTCAATTCTCCATTTTCCATTCCTTCAACTCCTTCATCGTGGAAAGCGATTGCGTCTCTTGCCACTTCATCCAGGCGGATACCTCCGATGGGGGAACCGAGTCCGCCGAAATAAGCCTTGCTCAACTCTTCGCTGAGTCCGACAGCTTCGAAAATCTTTGCACCGCGATAAGAGCGGATAGTGGAAATCCCCATCTTACTCATGATTTTGAACAGACCTTTGCAGATAGATTTGATATAGTTTTTCTCAGCGGTAGCATAGTCCAGTTGAATATCTTTCTCTTTTACCAGCTTGTCGAGGATGGCAAATGCCATATACGGGTTCAGTGCACTGGCTCCAAAACCGAGTAGTAAAGCGGCGTGCATTACTTCACGCATTTCTCCGCTCTCTACAATCAATGCTGTCTGCACACGTTTGCCGACAGATATCAGATGGTGATGCACGGCACTTACTGCCAGTAATGAAGGGATAACGGCATGAGTTGCATCCACGTCACGGTCGGTCAGTACAATGTAGTTTGCTCCGTCCGTAACTGATTCCTCCGCCATTTTGCAAAGGTTGTTCAGTGATTCCTGTAATCCGGCTTTCCCTTTGGATACTTCAAACAGCATCGGTAATTTTACAGTCTTAAAGCCCTTGTAGCGGATATTGCAAAGAATATCCAGCTGTGTATTGCTTAAAATCGGATGATTCAGACGTACCATTTTACAATGACTCTCGCTGGGAGTCAGGATATTCATGCCTACCGCTCCGATATATTCCGTCAAAGACATTACCAGTTCTTCGCGTAGCGGGTCGATCGGCGGATTCGTAACCTGTGCGAATTGTTGGCGGAAATAGTTGTAGAGTAGCTGTGGTTTATCGGAAAGTACAGCCAGTGGCGTATCATTACCCATTGAGTGGATGGGTTCGGCACCCGCGCTCGCCATTGGCATAATCAGCCGTTCGATATCTTCTTTTGAATAGCCGAAAGTACGGAGCATCCAGTCATAGTTTTCTACGTGATGAGGCACTTTACGACCGCTTTTCAGTTCATCCAGTTCGATACGGTTAGTCGATAGCCATGTACGGTAAGGCTTCGCTTCGGCCAGTTGTTTCTTCAATTCGCCGTCATAGTAGATTTCTCCTTTCTCTGTATCGATCAATAGAATCTTGCCCGGTTGCAGGCGCCCTTTTTCCTTGATATCTCCCGGTTCAAAGTCCATTACGCCCACTTCGGATGCCACTACCATCGTATCGTTTTTAGTGATCAGATAGCGGGCAGGGCGCAGGCCGTTACGGTCGAGCATACCACCTGCAAATCGTCCGTCGCTGAAAAGCAAGGCTGCCGGTCCGTCCCAAGGTTCCATCAGGATAGAATGGTATTCATAGAATGCTTTCAGGTCTTCACTGATCGGATTCTTCTCGTTGAAAGATTCTGGTACGAGCATAGCCATTGCATGAGGCAGACTTAATCCTGACATGACCAGAAATTCCAGCACATTGTCCAGAGAAGCACTGTCGCTCATACCCGGCTGTATGATCGGGCGTATTTCTTTGATATCTCCCAGCATAGGAGTGGAGAGTACGCTTTCACGGGCTTCCATCCATCCGCGGTTGCCACGAATGGTATTGATCTCACCATTGTGCGCCAGCAGACGGAAAGGTTGTGCCAGTCCCCATGTCGGAAAAGTGTTGGTGCTGAAACGGGAGTGTACCAGAGCCAGTCCGCTGGTGAAGTAGCTATTCGTCAGATCAGGATAGTAGTTGCGTAGCTGCAATGACGAGAGCATACCTTTATATATAATACTTTTGGTCGAGAGCGAAACGACATAAAAATCGTTTCTCGTCGGAATAGCTGACAATCTGACTTTATTCTCTATCCGTTTGCGAATCAGATACAGTTTGCGGTCGGCGGTTTCCGTTTCCGTAAAACCGGTAATAAAGACCTGCTTGATATCCGGTTCGTTAGCCAGAGCCGCTTCACCTAGAATTTCCGGACAGGTGGGTACATTGCGCAGATGCATCAATGTAAGTCCCTCTTTTTCTATTTCTTCAATAATGATACTAAAAATAGCTGCCTGATCTTTTTCGTTTTTCGGTAGAAAAAGCAGACCGGTGCCGTACCGTCCCTTTTCGGGTACGGGGATGCCTTGCAGTAAAATAAACTCATGCGGAATCTGTAATATAATACCTGCACCGTCGCCGGTTTTGTTATCCGCCCCCTCAGCGCCACGGTGACGCATATTCTCTAATACCTTTAAAGCCGACTCAACAATGTCATGTGACTTTTCTCCGTGAATGTTCACCAGCATACCAACCCCGCAGGCATCGTGTTCGTATGCCGCATCATACAAGCCCATTTGTCCGGGCTGTCGTTGGTAGGGGATTTTTCCTGTTGCGTTGTTAAAAAGTTCTTGTTTCTTCATTCTTTTTAGCTTTATTGTATGATAATACCTGCTTGATGTATCAAATTGTTCGGCAAAGTTAGGGATTTAATTTCATAATGATAGTATATTGTTTATTTTTTGTGACACAAAATAAGATACCTTTTCTTTATTCTTTTAATTTGTAATCAAAATGCTCTGATTTGCTTATAATTTATCAGTCTGTCCGGTTTTATTTTGTTTTGATTGTAATTTGTTTCTTTTTGAGCTTAAAATAATATATTATTTAACTTTTTGATGTGTTTGCAACTTTTTTATGTGCTTATGTCAAATAAATATTGAAAAAGTTATCTTTGTGTCATTTTGAATGTGTATATTTGCACCCGAAATAAAAATATCATAATATGTGTGGAATAGTAGGCTATATTGGTAAAAGAAAAGCCTACCCCATCCTTATTAAAGGGCTGAAGCGACTGGAGTATCGTGGATATGACAGTGCAGGGGTAGCATTGATCAGTGATAACCAACAGTTAAATGTGTACAAGACGAAAGGGAAAGTCTCCGAACTTGAAAATTTCGTCACACAAAAAGATATTTCCGGTACAGTCGGAATTGCCCATACCCGTTGGGCTACTCACGGGGAACCTTGTTCCGTTAATGCTCATCCTCATTACTCTTCTTCCGAAAAACTCGCTCTCATTCATAACGGTATCATTGAAAATTACGCCGTTCTCAAAGAAAAACTCCAAGCCAAAGGTTACGTCTTTAAAAGTAGTACTGATACTGAGGTGCTCGTTCAATTAATCGAATATATGAAAGTTGCCAATCAGGTCGATCTGCTTACTGCCGTTCAGTTGGCTTTGAATGAAGTGATTGGTGCTTATGCGATTGCGATTCTTGATAAAGAACATCCGGAAGAAATCATTGCGGCTCGAAAAAGCAGTCCGCTGGTGGTAGGTATTGGTGAAGATGAGTTTTTCCTTGCTTCGGATGCCACACCGATTGTAGAATATACAGATAAGGTGGTGTATCTCGAAGATGGTGAGATAGCGGTGATCAATCGGGGAAAAGAATTGAAGGTAGTCGATCTCAGCAATGTGGAGATGACTCCCGAAGTGAAAAAAGTAGAATTGAAGCTTGGTCAGCTGGAAAAAGGCGGTTATCCGCATTTCATGTTGAAGGAGATTTTTGAGCAGCCGGACTGTATTCACGATTGTATGCGCGGACGTATCAATGTGGAAGCCAATAATGTGGTGCTTTCGGCAGTAATAGACTATAAAGAAAAGTTGCTGAACGCCAAACGCTTTATTATTGTGGCTTGCGGTACTTCGTGGCATGCGGGATTGATCGGAAAGCATCTGATTGAAAGTTTCTGCCGTATTCCGGTAGAAGTGGAGTATGCCTCCGAATTTCGTTACCGTGATCCGGTGATCGATGAGCACGATGTGGTGATTGCCATTTCTCAAAGTGGAGAAACGGCGGATACGCTGGCGGCAGTGGAACTGGCAAAAAGTCGGGGTGCATTTATATATGGTATCTGTAATGCGATTGGTTCCTCCATCCCCCGCGCTACGCATACGGGGTCGTACATCCACGTCGGACCGGAAATCGGAGTGGCATCGACCAAAGCATTTACCGGACAGGTGACTGTGCTGACCATGTTGGCATTGACTCTCGCCCGGGAGAAAGGTACGATAGACGAGACACAATACCTGAACATTGTACGGGAATTGAATAGCATTCCCGGCAAAATGAAGGAAGTATTGAAACTGAATGATAAGCTGGCGGAACTGTCGAAAACTTTCACCTATGCGCATAACTTTATTTACCTCGGACGCGGATATAGTTATCCGGTTGCTTTGGAAGGTGCATTGAAATTGAAAGAAATATCGTATATTCACGCCGAAGGTTATCCGGCTGCCGAAATGAAGCACGGACCGATAGCCCTGATTGATGCCGAAATGCCGGTAGTAGTCATTGCTACCCAAAACGGGTTGTATGAGAAAGTACTTAGCAATATTCAGGAAATCAAGGCACGAAAAGGAAAGGTGATTGCATTTGTAACCAAGGGCGATACGGTGATCAGTAAAATAGCCGATTGCAGTATCGAACTTCCGGAAACAATCGAGTGCCTTGATCCGTTAATTACTACGGTACCTCTCCAGTTGCTTGCTTATCATATTGCGGTATGTAAGGGGATGGATGTAGACCAACCTAGAAATTTGGCTAAGTCGGTAACAGTCGAGTAGTTTAAAATGTAAATAGTCAAATAGTAAGAGATAGATTAATGGAACAATTGAAACATGAATGTGGCGTTGCCATGATACGCCTGCTCCAACCCCTGGAGTATTACGAGAAAAAGTACGGAACATGGATGTACGGTCTCAACAAGCTCTATCTGTTGATGGAGAAACAGCATAACCGGGGGCAGGAAGGGGCAGGACTGGCATGCGTGAAGCTGGAAGCAAATCCGGGTGAGGAATATATGTTTCGCGAACGCGCGTTAGGTTCCGGTGCCATCACCGAAATCTTCGAAGCTGTACAGAGAAACTTCAAGGACCTCACTCCCGAACAGTTGCATGATGCGGCATTTGCCAAACGTACTTTGCCCTTTGCGGGTGAAGTATATATGGGGCATCTGCGTTATTCTACTACCGGAAAATCCGGAATCTCGTACGTACATCCGTTTTTAAGAAGAAACAACTGGCGTGCCAAAAATCTGGCTCTCTGCGGAAACTTCAATATGACGAATGTAGATGAAATCTTTGCCCGCATCACCGCTATCGGTCAGCATCCACGTAAGTATGCCGATACCTATATCATGTTGGAACAGGTGGGGCATCGTCTTGACCGTGAAGTGGAACGCCTCTTCAACCTTGCTGAAGCCGAAGGACTGACAGGGATGGGAGTCACCCATTATATAGAAGAACATATCGAACTGGCCAACGTATTGCGTACTTCCAGCCGTGAGTGGGATGGGGGATATGTGATCTGCGGCCTCACCGGAAGCGGCGAATCTTTTGCTATCCGTGATCCGTGGGGTATTCGTCCCGCTTTCTGGTATCAGGATGATGAAATAGCCGTACTGGCTTCCGAGCGTCCGGTGATTCAGACTGCTTTGAATGTTCCCGTAGAAAAAATCAAGGAACTGCAACCCGGGCAGGCATTGCTGATCAGCAAAGAAGGCAGACTGCGGACTTCACAAATCAACAAGCCTCGCGAGCGGCACGCCTGCTCGTTCGAACGTATCTACTTCTCCCGTGGCAGCGATGTAGATATCTATAAAGAACGGAAACTCTTGGGAGAAAAACTGGTTCCGAATATTCTGAAAGCCATTAATAACGACTTGGACCATACTGTATTTTCCTTTATCCCGAATACGGCCGAAGTTGCCTTCTACGGAATGTTGCAAGGGCTGGATGACTATCTGAATGAAGAGAAAGTACGGCAGATTGCGGCATTGGGGCATCATCCCAATATGGAAGAGCTGGAGGTCATTCTTTCCCGCCGTATCCGCAGTGAAAAAGTTGCCATCAAAGATATTAAGCTCCGTACATTCATTGCCGAGGGAAACAGTCGGAATGACCTGGCTGCCCACGTATATGACATCACGTACGGAAGTCTGGTTTCCGGTGTCGACAATCTTGTGATTATCGACGATAGCATTGTGCGTGGTACTACCTTGAAGCAAAGTATCATCGGTATTCTCGACCGTCTTGGTCCGAAGAAGATCGTGATTGTATCTTCTTCTCCACAAGTTCGTTATCCGGACTATTACGGCATCGATATGGCGAAGATGAGCGAATTTATCGCTTTCAAAGCTGCCATCGAACTCCTGAAAGAGCGGGATATGAAGGATGTGATTGCTGCCGCCTACCGGAAATCGAAAGATCAGGTAGGATTGCCGAAAGAACAAATGGTGAATTACGTGAAGGATATCTATGCGCCGTTCACCGATGAAGAAATATCTGCCAAGATGGTAGAACTCCTGACACCGAAGGGAACGAAAGCGAAAGTGGAAATCGTCTACCAACCGTTGGAAGGACTCCATGAAGCCTGTCCGAACCATCAGGGAGACTGGTACTTCAGTGGAAACTATCCCACGCCGGGTGGTGTGAAAATGGTGAATCAGGCATTTATCAACTACATTGAGCAGATGTATCAATTCTAACAACCATACAACGATTCAAAAATAAGAATGAGAAATGTGACATTAATCCTTGACGACGGGAGCCGGTTTTCCGGTAAGTCGTTTGGCTACGAGAAGCCGGTGGCGGGCGAAGTAGTTTTCAACACCGCCATGACCGGATATCCGGAGAGCCTTACTGACCCTTCCTACGCCGGACAGTTGATGACTCTTACCTATCCTTTGGTGGGTAATTACGGAGTTCCTCCTTTTACCATCGAACCCAACGGACTCGCCACTTTCATGGAAAGTGAAAAGATTCATGCCGAAGCGATCATCGTAAGTGACTACTCTTCTGAGTACAGCCACTGGAACGCAGTGGAAAGCCTTGGCGACTGGCTGAAACGTGAGAAAGTACCGGGCATCACAGGCATCGATACGCGCGAACTGACCAAAATACTTCGTGAACACGGAGTCATGATGGGACGCATCGTCTTCGACAATGAAATTGACAATGGACAATGGACAATTGACAATTACGCTGCCGTGAATTACGTAGACCGTGTTTCCTGCAAAGAAATAATCTCCTATCTTCCCGATGGAACATCCCGTTCTTTTCCATTAACCATGTCCGTCGCGCAGCTTAATTGTCAATTGTCAACTGTCAATTGTCAATTAAAGAAGGTTGTTTTGGTGGATTGCGGTGTAAAAACCAATATTATCCGTTGCTTGTTGAAGCGTGGTGTAGAAGTGATCCGTGTACCTTGGGATTATGATTTTAACGGACTCGAATTTGACGGACTGTTTATCTCCAACGGCCCGGGTGACCCGGATACCTGCGATGCAGCTGTGCAGAATATCCGCAAGGCAATGGCGAACGAGAAACTTCCCATCTTTGGAATCTGCATGGGCAACCAGTTGCTCTCGAAAGCCGGAGGGGCAAAGATTTACAAACTTAAATATGGACACCGTAGCCACAACCAGCCGGTACGCATGGTGGGTACGGAACGTTGTTTTATTACTTCGCAGAATCATGGTTATGCGGTAGACAATAATACGCTGGGGGCAGATTGGGAACCGCTGTTCATCAATATGAATGATGGTTCTAACGAAGGAATCAAACACAAGAAAAATCCTTGGTTCTCTGCACAGTTTCATCCCGAAGCTGCAAGTGGTCCTACGGATACGGAATTCCTATTCGATGAATTTGTAAACCTGCTTAAATAACCGACTATCATGAAAGAAAATATAAAGAAAGTATTGCTGCTGGGTTCCGGTGCCTTGAAAATCGGTGAAGCCGGTGAGTTTGACTATTCCGGTTCGCAGGCACTCAAAGCCTTGAAAGAAGAAGGGATTGAAACCATTCTTATCAATCCGAATATTGCTACCGTACAGACATCCGAAGGAGTGGCAGATCAAATTTACTTCCTTCCGGTCACTCCGTATTTTGTAGAGAAAGTAATCCAGAAAGAAAAGCCGGAAGGTATTATGCTGGCATTCGGCGGACAGACCGCGCTGAATTGTGGAGTTGCTTTATATAAAGAAGGAATCCTTGAAAAGTATAATGTAAAAGTACTCGGTACTCCCGTACAAGCCATTATGGATACGGAAGACCGTGAACTCTTTGTACAGAAACTGAACGAAATCAATGTCAAGACCATTAAAAGTGAAGCTGTAGAAAATGCGGAAGATGCCCGTCGTGCAGCGAAGGAATTGGGATATCCGGTCATTGTCCGTGCGGCTTATGCGCTGGGTGGCTTGGGCTCCGGTTTCTGTGACAATGAAGAGCAACTGGATGTACTGGTAGAAAAAGCCTTTTCTTTTTCTCCGCAAGTGTTGGTGGAAAAATCGCTTCGGGGGTGGAAAGAAGTCGAATACGAAGTCGTCCGCGACCGCTTCGACAACTGTATTACAGTTTGTAATATGGAGAACTTTGACCCACTGGGGATTCATACCGGTGAGTCTATCGTTATTGCTCCGTCTCAAACACTGACCAACAGTGAATATCATAAACTTCGTGAACTGGCTATCCGTATTATCCGCCACATCGGTATTGTCGGCGAATGTAATGTACAGTATGCTTTCGACCCCGAATCGGAAGATTATCGCGTCATCGAAGTAAATGCCCGTCTTTCCCGTTCCTCGGCCCTGGCCTCTAAGGCAACCGGATATCCGTTGGCATTCGTGGCTGCCAAACTGGGACTCGGCTACGGACTCTTCGACTTGAAGAACTCGGTGACAAAGACTACTTCTGCTTTCTTCGAACCGGCTTTGGACTATGTGGTATGTAAGATTCCACGTTGGGACTTGGGAAAATTCCATGGTGTAGACAAGGAACTGGGTTCTTCCATGAAGTCGGTAGGTGAAGTGATGGCAATCGGACGTACTTTTGAAGAAGCTATTCAGAAGGGCCTCCGTATGATCGGACAGGGAATGCACGGATTCGTGGAAAACAAAGAACTAGTAATTCCTGATATTGACAAAGCACTGCGCGAACCGACCGATAAACGTATTTTTGTGATCTCAAAAGCCTTTCGTGCAGGATACACCATTGATCAGGTGCATGAACTGACGAAGATTGACAAATGGTTCCTTCAGAAGTTGATGAATATAATGAAGACTTCGGAAGAAATGCACGAATGGGGAAATAATCATAAACAGATTGCCGATCTGCCTGTGGAACTGCTTCGCAAGGCTAAAGTTCAGGGCTTTTCCGATTTCCAGATTGCCCGTGCTATCGGTTATGAAGGTGATATGGAAAATGGAAGCCTGTATGTCCGCAAGTATCGTAAGGCTGCCGGTATCCTTCCGGTGGTAAAACAGATCGATACACTGGCTGCCGAATATCCGGCGCAGACCAATTATCTGTATCTGACCTATAGCGGAGTGGCAAACGATGTACATTATCTGGGTGACCATAAATCCATTGTCGTATTGGGTTCCGGTGCCTACCGTATCGGTTCTTCTGTAGAGTTTGACTGGTGCGGTGTGCAGGCTCTGAATACCATTCGCAAGGAAGGGTGGCGCAGTGTTATGATCAACTATAATCCGGAAACGGTATCTACAGACTATGACATGTGCGACCGTCTCTACTTTGATGAACTGACATTCGAACGGGTAATGGATATTCTTGAACTGGAAAATCCGCATGGTGTCATCGTATCTACCGGTGGTCAGATTCCGAATAACCTTGCTTTGCGTCTGGATGCCCAGAACATTCACATACTGGGAACAAGTGCTCAGAGCATCGACAATGCCGAAGACCGTGAAAAGTTCTCAGCGATGCTCGACCGTATTGGTGTGGATCAACCACGCTGGCGTGAGTTGACATCGCTGGAGGATATCAATGAGTTTGTCGATGAAGTCGGTTTCCCGGTTCTTGTTCGTCCGTCTTATGTGCTTTCGGGTGCTGCGATGAATGTCTGCTCCAATCAGGAAGAGCTTGAACGCTTTCTGAAACTGGCTGCCAATGTATCAAAGAAGCATCCGGTGGTAGTAAGCCAGTTTATCGAACATGCGAAGGAGGTAGAAATGGATGCTGTGGCGCAGAATGGCGAAATCATAGCCTATGCAATCAGCGAACATATTGAGTTTGCCGGTGTACACTCCGGTGATGCCACTATTCAGTTTCCGCCTCAGAAGTTGTATGTGGAAACTGTCCGTCGCATCAAACGCATCAGCCGTGAGATTGCCAAGGCATTGAATATTTCCGGTCCGTTCAACATCCAATACCTGGCAAAAGATAATGATATTAAGGTAATCGAATGTAATCTGCGTGCCAGCCGTTCTTTCCCGTTTGTCAGCAAAGTGCTGAAGATAAACTTCATTGAGCTGGCAACCAAAGTGATGCTGGGTCTTCCTGTGGAGAAACCGGAAAAGAATCTCTTTGAACTGGACTATGTGGGAATTAAGGCTTCGCAGTTCTCTTTCAACCGTTTGCAGAAAGCTGACCCTGTATTGGGAGTGGATATGGCTTCTACAGGTGAGGTCGGCTGTATCGGAAGTGACACTTCCTGTGCCGTACTGAAAGCCATGCTGTCTGTCGGCTACCGTATTCCTAAAAAGAACATCCTGCTTTCTACGGGTACAATGAAGCAGAAGGCTGATATGATGGATGCAGCACGTATGTTGGTAAACAAGGGATACAAACTCTTTGCAACCGGCGGTACTCATAAAACCTTTGCTGAGAACGGCATTGAAAGTACGCTTGTCTACTGGCCGAGTGAAGAAGGACATCCGCAGGCATTGGAAATGCTTCATAATAAGGAAATTGACATGGTAGTCAATATCCCGAAGAACCTGACTGCCGGAGAACTGGACAATGGATATAAAATCCGTCGCGCGGCTATCGACCTGAACGTGCCGTTGATAACGAACGCCCGTCTGGCAAGTGCATTTATCAATGCTTTCTGTACGATGACCGTTGATGATATTGCCATCAAGAGCTGGGAAGAGTATAAGTAAGAAATAATAAATTGTTGTATAATAAGTTGGAAAAGTCGTTCCCGTGCATTCGGGGGCGGCTTTTTTTTATGAATTTCTGTTTTTGGGATGGTGTCACTATAAGCATGGGATAGTGTCACTATCCTGTCAGTATGCTTACACTATCCTTCCTGTATAGTGTCACTATCTTTTTTTAATGTCTATAAGTTGCATGATTGGACAAATTGGTGTAAATTGCGCAATTATTTCACAAATATTCTAAAACAGGGGAGTAATATGAGCATGGATAATCATATCGTAATTATGGCTGGTGGCATTGGTAGTCGTTTTTGGCCGATGAGTACACCGGAATGTCCCAAGCAATTTATTGATGTAATGGGATGCGGGCGTACGTTGATTCAACTGACTGCTGATCGTTTTGATGGCGTCTGTCCACGGGAAAATGTGTGGGTAGTGACGTCCGAGAAATATATTGATATCGTCCGGGAGCAATTGCCGGAGATTCCTGAAAGCAATATCCTTGCAGAGCCTTGTGCACGAAACACTGCTCCCTGCATCGCCTATGCTTGCTGGAAAATCAAGAAAAAACATCCGAACGCCAATGTGGTGGTGACTCCGTCGGATGCATTGGTTATCAATACAGGTGAATTCCGCCGGGTAGTAGAGAAAGCACTTCGTTTTACTGACAACAGCAGTGCTATCGTAACGCTGGGTATCAAACCGACTCGCCCGGAAACCGGATATGGATATATTGCTGCCGGAGATCAGATCATGACTGATAAAGAGATTTTTACGGTAGATGCATTCAAGGAAAAACCGGACAGGGAGACTGCCGACAGATATCTGGCCGAGGGTAACTACTTCTGGAATGCAGGAATTTTTGTTTGGAATGTGCGTACTATCACTTCCGTGATGCGTGTATATGCTCCGGGCATAGCGCAAATCTTCGATCGTATTTTCCCCGATTTCTATACGGAGAAGGAAAATGAAACGATTAAAAAGCTGTTCCCTACCTGCGAAGCTATTTCCATAGACTATGCCGTAATGGAAAAAGCACAGGAAATCTATGTACTTCCGGCTTCTTTCGGTTGGTCGGACTTGGGGACCTGGGGAGCGCTCCGCGGACTGTTGCCACAAGATAAATCCGGAAATGCTACGGTAGGGGCCGATGTCCGTTTGTACGAAAGCAAGAACTGCATCGTACATACCAGTGAAGAGAAACGGGTCGTTATTCAGGGTCTGGATGGATATATCATTGCTGAGAAAGATAATACACTGTTGATTTGTAAACTGGATGAAGAACAGCGGATAAAGGAGTTTTCAAAGTAATCCTTAATTCTTTTGATATTCCTGAGGCGTCATTCCGGTCATTCGTTTGAAAAACTTGCTGAAGAAAGACGGATTGGGAAAGTTTAATTCATCTGATATCTGATAAACAAGGCGGTTGCTATGTTTTAGCAATACTTTAGCCTCTAGTATAATGGACTGGTTTATCCAGTCCATTACTGTTTGCTGGCTGGTTTGCCGGATTACAGTGTTCAGATAACGGGGAGTGAGACAAAGTTTATTCGCATAGAAACTGACATTCCGCTCTGTCTTGCTATAGGTGTTGACCAAAGAAATGAGGCGCTGAAAAATGTCGTTTTGATGGGTTAATGGACTGAGTTCGGCCTGCCCTTTGCTTTTGGCTATATACTCTATATTATATAGTAATCCTACCAGTAAATGCTGAATGACCTCTTTTCTGAATACAGGTTCTTGCAATACACTCCACATGACCGTCACAAAATTCTCTATCTGTATTTGTTCTTCGGTAGACAGTGGAAACAGGAGATTTTTCTTTTGTTGGAGGAAATGGGTGAAGAATTCTTCCTTTCCGGATATCGGCAGAAAGTTCAGGTCTACTGCCATCATGTGAGCATCAAAATCGTGAGATACTTCTATGATTTGTATGATAGAGTTGGGAGCTATCAGGGATATATGGTCGGGCAGGAAAATATATTCGATCAGATTGATTAAAACACGTGCCGAGCCATTAGTGACAATAGCAATACGGCCTTCCTGTAGCCGGTACGGTTGTCCGACACTGAAGATAGTCGTTTCCATTTTAGAGAAACTTGTCACAAATCCGAATTCGGCATTGATGAAGCGAAATTCGTTGTGACGTACTATATTTATATCCTTCAACAGTTGGAGGCCTAATTCCATCGGTTTCTTCTGTTCCATTTTCTCAGTTCTTTTCCGGCAAAGATAAGAAATAGCCCTTGAATCTTCTCTTTTTTTAGGATGAATCGAACTATTGGGACATATTTTCCAACTATCAGAATGTGAAACTATTACTTAAAGGTCTATCTTTGTCTTTTGAAGAATTCATAGAAAAAATGCGTATGAAAAGAATTATTTTTAGTCTTTCGCTTTTACTGTTCATGCCCGGAATGTATGGGCAGACCGGGCATATAACATTAGAAGAATGTCAGCAAAAAACGCAGGATAACTATCCGTTGGTGCGTCAATATGATTTAGTGGAGAAGACGAAAGAATATAATCTGGAAAATGCGGCGAGGGGATACTTGCCTCAGTTTGCTCTTTCGGCAAAGGCGTCTTATCAAAGTGATGTGACGGAGTTACCCATTGCCATTCCCGGTGTGGATATCAAAGGGATGGCCAAAGACCAGTATCAGGTGATGCTGGAGTTACAGCAACAGATATGGGATGGCGGAGGAATCCGGATGCAGAAGAAAAAGGCTACGGCGGAAGCGGAGATTGACAGGGAAAAGTTGAACGTCGATATGTATGCGTTGAATGGCCGTGTGAATGATTTGTATTTTGGAATTCTTATGTTGGATGAGCAGTTGGCTCAGAATGCCTTGCTGCAAGATGAACTGGGACGGAACTTCCATCAGATTACAGCTTATGTGGACAATGGAATAGCCAATCAGGCCGATCTGGATGCTGTGAAAGTGGAGCAATTGAATACCCGCCAGAAGAGAGTGGAACTGACTTCTTCCCGTATGGCTTATTTGAAGATGCTTTCGTTATTGATGGGAGAGGTGCTTTCGACGGAGACAGTATTGGAGAAGCCTGTTCCTCAAAACGAACTGTCGGCTGTCAGTGAGATTCGCCGACCGGAACTGTCGTGGTTTGACGCACAGGGAGCCGGTTTGCAGGTACAAGAGAAAGCCTTGAATGTGCGCCATCTTCCTCATTTCGGATTGTTTGTGCAGGGAGCTTACGGTAATCCGGGATTAAATATGCTGAAGAATGAATTTTCTCCTTATTATATTGCAGGTATCCGGCTTTCATGGAATTTCGGAAGTCTGTATACGTTGAAGAATGACCGTCGGGTGATTGAAAACAAACGGCAGCAACTGGATAGCAATCGGGATGTGTTTCTTTTTAATACGAGACTGGAAATGACGCAGCAGGATCAGTCTGTCCGTTCGTTGGAGAAGCAGATGCAGGATGATGATGAAATTATCCGGTTGCGTACGAATATTCGTCGGGCTGCGGAAGCCAAAGTAGCGAATGGTACGTTGACAGTGACAGAAATGCTCAGAGAACTCACGAATGAGAGTCTTGCCCGTCAGGCGAAGGCAATGCATGAGATTCAACGGTTGATGGGTATCTATCAATTGAAATATACTACTAATCATTAATAAAAATCTGTCAGATATGAAACGAATGACAAAAATAGGAATATACGGGATGGCAGTATGGATGCTTTCTGCCTGTGGAAACGGAACGCCCGATTATGATGCAACAGGAACCTTTGAAGCTACGGAAGTGATCGTTTCCGCCGAAGCGGCGGGAAAACTGCTGCAACTGGAAGTGGAAGAAGGAACAAGATTGAAAGCCGGCGAAGAAGTAGGGCTGGTAGATACTGTCCAGCTATATCTGAAAAAGTTGCAACTGGAAGCAAGCATGAAATCGGTGGAAAGCCAGCGTCCCGATCTGGCCAAACAGATAGCCGCTACCAAACAGCAAATTACTACAGCGCAAAGGGAAAAGAAGCGGGTAGAGAACCTGCTTGCTGCCGGAGCTGCCAATCAGAAACAACTGGATGACTGGGATGCACAGGTAACCTTGCTTCAGCAGCAGTTGATTGCTCAGGAATCCTCATTGATGAAGAGTACGAACAGTCTGACGGAACAGGGGAATTCGGTCAGTATACAAGTGGCACAGGTAGAAGACCAGTTGAACAAGTGCCATATTCAGTCGCCTATTGAAGGTACGGTACTGGCAAAATATGCGGAAGCGGGAGAACTGGCATCCGTTGGCAAACCGTTGTTTAAAGTGGGTGAGGTAGACCGGATGTATTTGCGGGCTTATGTTACTTCAGAGCAATTGTCCCAAGTGAAATTGGGGGATAAAGTGACGGTGTATTCCGATTATGGAAATTCGGAACAGAAAGCCTATCCCGGTGTGGTCACTTGGATTTCGGACCGTTCGGAGTTTACCCCCAAAACGATTCTGACTAAAAATGAACGTGCCAATCTGGTATACGCAGTGAAGATTGCCGTGAAAAATGACGGTTCGTTGAAGATTGGTATGTATGGAGGTGTGGTATGGAAAAAGGAGAACCCATAGTCGTTGTAAAGGAAATCAGCAAGAGCTACGGGAAAGTAGAGGCACTGAAAGAGGTTTCTTTTGCGGTAGAGCAGGGAGAAGTTTTCGGGCTGATCGGTCCTGACGGGGCGGGGAAGAGTACCTTATTCCGCATCCTGACCACTTTACTGTTGGCTGATAAAGGTACGGCAACTGTCAACGGACTGGATGTGGTGACGGATTACAAACAGATTCGTACGAAAGTAGGATATATGCCCGGACGGTTCTCGCTTTATCAGGACCTTTCCGTAGAAGAGAATCTGGAATTTTTTGCTACGGTATTTCATACGTTGATACAGGAAAACTATGATTTGATTAAAGATATTTATCAGCAGATCGAGCCTTTTAAAAAAAGAAGGGCAGGCGCTTTGTCGGGAGGTATGAAGCAGAAGCTGGCATTGAGCTGTTCCCTGATTCATAAACCTGATATTTTATTTCTGGATGAACCGACTACGGGTGTAGATCCTGTGTCTCGGAAAGAATTTTGGCAGATGCTCCGTAATTTGAGAAAACAGGGGATTACGATCATTGTTTCCACTCCTATTATGGATGAGGCTCGTCAATGCGACCGGATTGCTTTTATTAATCACGGGCAGGTGCACGGAATCGATACGCCCGAACGGATTCTTCAGAAGTTTGCTTCCATTCTTTGTCCGCCACCCTTGGAACGGGAGGAGGCGCAACAGATGGCAGCTCCTGTTATCGAGGTGGAGCAGCTGACCAAATCCTTCGGACATTTTACGGCAGTCGATCATATCTCTTTTCAAGTGCAGCGGGGAGAAATTTTCGGTTTTCTTGGAGCCAATGGAGCAGGTAAGACGACTGCGATGCGTATGCTTTGCGGATTGAGCCGTCCGACTTCGGGAGTAGGAAAGGTGGCAGGCTATGACATCTTTCGGGAAGCCGAACAAGTCAAAAGGCATATCGGATATATGAGTCAGAAATTCTCTTTGTATGAGGATCTTAAAGTCTGGGAGAATATCCGTCTCTTTGCCGGAATTTATGGGATGAAGGAGATGGAGATTGAAGAAAAGACAGATGAATTGTTAGAACGCCTGGGATTTGCAGACGAACGGGATACGTTGGTGAAAAACCTTCCTTTGGGTTGGAAACAGAAACTGGCCTTTTCTGTCTCTATCTTCCATGAGCCGAAAATAGTCTTCCTTGATGAACCGACCGGAGGAGTTGATCCTGCTACTCGCAGGCAGTTCTGGGAGCTGATTTATCAGGCTGCCGATCGTGGAATCACTGTATTTGTTACCACACACTATATGGATGAAGCGGAATATTGCAACCGGATATCGATTATGGTGGACGGCCAGATCAAGGCACTGGATACGCCGGCCCGGCTGAAAGAACAGTTTGGTGTGGAGACAATGGATGATGTGTTTCAACAACTTGCCCGCCATGCGGTGCGTAAAGCGGATTGATTATGAAACAATTTATTGCTTTCGTAAAGAAAGAATTTTATCATATTTTCCGTGACCGGCGTACTATGCTGATCCTGTTGGGAATGCCGGTCGTGCAGATTATTCTGTTTGGGTTTGCTATCAGTACGGAAGTGAAGAATGTCCGGCTGGCAGTTCTTGATCCTTCGAATGATGTGGTAACAAGGAAAATTATAGACCGGTTGGATGCGAGTGAATATTTCACGGTTACCACCCGTTTTCATTCTCCACAGGAGATGGAAACTGCCTTCCGGAAAAATAAGATAGATATGGCAATTGTATTTGGAGAGCGTTTTGCCGACGGACTTTATACGGGGGATGCCCGTGTGCAGCTGATAGTCGATGCAACCGATCCCAATATGTCTACCTCGCAGAGTAATTATGCAGCCAGCATTGTTTCTTCGGCAGGACAGGAGATGTTGCCTCCCAATGTGTTCGTTTCGCGTTTGACTCCAGATGTCAAATTGCTGTATAATCCGCAGATGAAGAGTGCCTACAACTTTGTGCCCGGAGTCATGGGGCTGATTTTAATGCTGATTTGTGCGATGATGACCTCTATTTCCATTGTTCGTGAAAAGGAGACGGGCACGATGGAAGTATTGCTGGTATCTCCGGTAAGACCATTGTTTATCGTGCTGGCCAAGGCGGTACCTTACTTTGTTTTATCTTTTGTCAATCTGACAACCATTTTGCTGCTTTCAGTCTTTGTACTGGATGTGCCGGTAGTGGGGAGTTTGTTCTGGTTGGTGATGGTGTCTTTGCTCTTTATTTTCGTGTCGCTGGCTTTGGGTTTGCTGATTTCCTCTGTGACAAGTACACAGGTGGCGGCCATGCTGGCATCCGGAATGATATTGATGATGCCCACCATGGTTTTGTCCGGAATGATTTTTCCGGTAGAAAGTATGCCGGTGATTCTCCGGGCCATATCGGATATTATTCCCGCCCGCTGGTATATTCAGGCTGTGCGCAAACTGATGATTGAAGGAGTGCCGGTTGTGCTGGTACTTAAAGAGATTGGTATTTTGTTGCTGATGGCAGTAGTGCTTATTACCATCAGTATCAGGAAATTTAAATATCGATTGGAATAAAGGAATTTATTATGATAAAATTTCTGATAGAAAAAGAGTTTAAACAGTTGCTTCGCAATTCGTTCCTGCCGAGATTGATTCTTATCTTTCCCTGCATGATCATGTTGCTGATGCCATGGGCTGTGAATCTGGAAATAAAGAATATCCAGCTGAATATTGTAGACAACGATCATTCGGTGATTTCTCAGCGGCTGGTGAATAAGATTGCGGCTTCTACCTATTTCCGTCTGACGGAAGTGCCGGCATCTTATGAGGATGGATTACGGAATATTGAACAGGGAACAGCGGATATTATAATGGAGATCCCCAGGCACCTGGAGCGGGACTGGGTGAACAAAGGAGAAGCCCATATACTGATTGCAGCCAATTCGGTAAATGGAACGAAAGGAGGGCTAGGCAGTTCTTATCTGGGCACTATTATCAAGAACTATGCAGCCGAGTTACGTGCAGAATATCCTGATGCCATATCTGCGTCGGGCAGTGCCCCTTCCATTCGTATCGATACGCAGGGATTATTTAACCCGAATCTGAATTATAAACTTTATATGATTCCTGCTTTGATGGGAATGTTGTTGACTTTGATATGCGGATTTTTGCCTGCCCTGAATGTGGTTAGTGAGAAGGAGGTAGGAACGATCGAACAGATTAATGTGACTCCCGTACCGAAATTTACTTTTATTCTGGCTAAACTTTTACCTTACTGGATCACAGGCTTTATCGTATTGACTTTGTGCTTTTTGTTAGCCTGGCTGCTTTATGGAATAACTCCTGTAGGGCATTTTATCGTGATTTATTTTTTGGCGATTTTGTTTGTATTCGTTATGTCCGGTTTCGGGCTCGTTATATCCAATTATTCGGCAACTATGCAGCAGTCTATGTTTGTAATGTTCTTTTTTATGCTGATTCTGATGTTGATGAGCGGATTATTCACTCCGGTGAGCAGTATGCCTGAATGGGCACAGGTGATCACTTATTTCAATCCTTTGAAGTACTTTATGGAAGGAATGCGTATGGTATACCTCAAAGGAAGCAGCTTGTTGGAACTGCTGCCTGAAATAGGGGTCCTGCTTCTTTTTGCACTGGGTTTCAATACCTGGGCGGTGATCAGTTATCGGAAAAATCAATAATTGAGAATTTGATTATATAAAAAACAGCTCTTATCCTTATTGGTTGGAAAAGAGCTGTTTTTATTATTGTTTTCACCCCTTGGGATGAATCGTGGTTACTGTATTATTTTACTTCGATTTGCTTTTCGGCCTTCTTCACTTCTTCTTCAGAAATCTTAGGAAGTTGGACGCTCAAAACTCCGTTTTCTACTGCGGCAGAAATTTTTTCTTTATCTACATTATCCGGCAGAATCATCGTCTGCTGAAACTTAGAATAAGAGAATTCGCGACGTAGATAGCGACCTTCTTTCTTCTCTTCTTTGTTTTCAGTCTTCTTCTCCATAGAGATAACGAGGTTGTTGTCTTCATCAATGCGAACATTGAAGTCCTCTTTTGTCATTCCCGGAGCAGCTAGTTCAACTTTGTATTCTTTTTCTGTTTCAAAAACATTGATTGCAGGTGCAGTTGCATTTGCTTTTACCATCCAATCGTTATCAAAGAAATCGTTAAAAATACTTGGTAACCAACTTTGAGTTCTTCTAACAGGCATCATAATCTTAGTCTCCTATCTTTTAGTTAAACATTCGGTTTATTCACTCTTGAATTTCGGTTCGCTGCTTTCCGCAGAGGGGGGTATCCCGACTCTTGCCGTCTGCTTTTGAACCGTCGTTCACTGCTATTAGTGCAAACCTTATGCCAAAGGAAAACTGAGATTGAAAATGTCTATTTGTCATTTTAATAATGCCAATTTTGCCTGTTTTGTGACAAAATGTAACCGCAGTATATTTATTTTATATAATATAGATATTAATTTGATAATCTATTTTTTTTCAATGAGTTTGAATCTTAACCTTAAAGTTTGCCTTTCTTCATTATAATCATGACTGATGATTTTGAAAGTTCCTACCTCTGAGGTATTGGATACATGTAACCCTATACAGGCACAGGCGTCATAATCTCCTATGCGTATAATGCGAAGAGTCTCACTGGCGTCAGCAGGAAGTTTGCTCAGATCTACGATGCCTTTAGCTTGCTCATGAGTCATAAATTCAACAGTTACGGGCAGATTTTGACTGATAACTTCGTTTACCTTATCTTCTATCGCTTGTATCTCCGCATCTGTAGGACAAGTAGGAAGAATATAGTCGCACTTACTCTTTTTCCTTTCTATATGGGCATTTCTTGAGCGAGGGCAACCGAAAGTTTTTACCATAGTGGCATTTAGTAAATGCTCTGCTGTATGCATAGGAGGATACTCCTGTTTGTTGTGATCATTGAGTTGAGGTTGTTGTTCCATAAATTTTTCAATAACTTTTTGTTTTTGATATTTTCTTATTTGCCGGATGGCAGTTTGTACTTTTCTCCCAGGAAATGCGGTTGCTTATCTATCGCTAAATCGATAAACATCTTGACCCTTGCAAATAATTCTCTGATATTGGTTCTCAATCCTGCATAGACGTCTACATCCCTGGCATTAAAACCGATGGCGGTAATCCCATTCTTTTCGGCAAGATAAATAGCCCGCTCATTGTGAAATCGTTGAGAAATGATGGTCAGACGGGTCTGACCGAATACTTCTTTAGCACGCACAACAGAGTCAAGGGTACGAAAACCGGCATAATCTAAATAGATAGACTTTTCAGGAACACCTTTTTGCATAAGCGCTTTCTTCATTTCTTCCGGTTCGTTGTAATCTTCTTTGCGATTATCTCCACTGATAAGAATATAATTAATTTTGCCTGCCTTGTACAGTTCAACCGCCGCATCAATGCGATAGTCAAAATATAAATTGTTATTTCCGCTTTTCAGCTTAGGAGAGGTGCCGAGAAGCAGACCTACATTGTTTGCAGGAATATCACTGATTTCAGTATAGATGCAGGAGGCTGCATTCTTCTTGATGGTCCAGTCGCAGATAAAGATACTGATAACACAAAGTATGGCAATTATCAGTGTGATATAGAATAGTTTTTTTTTCATTTTCCGAATAATTCACTCATATAATCAAGGGAACGGCTAATGTCGAAATACATTTGATTTCCTTCATAGTACTGGCATTTATCAAACTCTATCAGATCACATTTATTGACTAGCGATTGACCTTTCATGTTTTCCATTTTGAATAACATGTTCAGCAGTTGGTATTCGTCATTTACGCAGATAACCTTAAATGCGGTTTCTTCGCTTGTACCGTCACCTGTAAGCGCAATCATAGTAAGCAAGGCTGCGTATCTTTTTGAATAGTGTTTTATTTCCCGGATATCTTTCTGGAGCAAACCGGCTATTCCGTACATATTATATAGTAATTGGAGAGATACCGGATTCTTTTTTAGTAGTTCTTTGCCGATATTATAAGCATCTTCATACTTTTCTTCTTTAATCAACTTTCGGAAATCCTGAAAATCATCCATACTTCCTTTGTAAGCTGGTGTGAATGAATACCCGTAATATAGCATGGCATGATCTTGCCGGGTGAGTAAAGTATCATTTTCTTCAAAACGTTGCATGAGCTTTTGAAATTCCGTATTGTGATTAGTCACGTACTCTTTGATGGCCGGATAATCCACTTTTAATATTTCTTGTGCGGAACAATAAACCTGAAGGCTAAGTATGCTTATAAAGAAAAGGGTAATGAGCTTTTTCATGACAGTGTTTTTTTAGGGTATTATGATTCACAAAAATACCATTCTTTTTTAGGAAACCAAGCGTATAGGCATAAAAAAAGGAGCAACGCCTTGCTCCAACCTTTGTTAACCTTAAATCTAATACTATGAAAAACACATTGCAAAGATACGGACTTCTGTGAACTTTGCAAATTAACCAAGAAAAATCTTATGTTATATAACATAGATTAAGAATTTTCCCTTTCCGCTTAACGGATATTCGGTATTTGATCGTTCATATAAAGAGTTTTTTTATCTTTGCAACCAATTTGAATTACTAATCTTTATATATGTATATGAAAAAGAAAAGACTGGGTCAATGGATGTTGTTGGCCATCGTTTGTTTGAGTTTCTCAGTAGGAGAGACCTATGCACAGAAACATGAGTTCGCTAATTACAAGCGTTATGCGACAGAGAATGCAGCACTTGCACAACCTGTAAAGAAGGAAAAAAGAGTGGTCTTTATGGGCAATTCCATTACGGAAGGATGGGTGAGGACACATCCTGATTTCTTCAAAACAAATGGATATATCGGTCGTGGTATCAGTGGCCAGACGTCCTATCAGTTTTTACTTCGTTTTAGGGAAGATGTGATCAATCTTTCTCCGGCATTGGTTGTCATTAATGCAGGAACAAATGATGTAGCCGAAAATACAGGTGCTTATAATGAAGATTATACATTCGGAAATATTGCATCTATGGCAGAACTGGCGAAGGCAAATAAAATCAAAGTGATTCTGACTTCAGTATTGCCGGCTGCTGAATTTCCGTGGAGACGGGAGATTAAAGATGCTCCTCAAAAGATTCAGTCATTGAATGCCCGCATAGAAGCTTACGCCAAAGCTAATAAAATTCCGTTTGTGAATTATTATCAGCCAATGGTGGTGGGCGAGAATAAGGCCTTGAATCCTCAATATACGAAAGATGGGGTACATCCTACAGGAGAAGGATATGATATCATGGAAGCACTCATTAAACAGGCTATTGAAAAAGCGCTTTAATTATAGATAGAGTGTAGATAAAAAATGCCCTTTGATAAGATTTCAAGGGGTATTTTTGTAGGATTGGAAGATGCTAAGATGGGGTATGGGCATAAAAAAAGGAGCAACGCCTTGCTCCAACCTTTGTTAACCTTAAATCTAATACTATGAAAAACACAGTGCAAAGATACGGGCTTTTGCGAAATCTGCAAATTATTTCTCTTAAATAGGTGTTTTTATAACACTAATTAGCAAAAGCTCGGGTTTCTTATAGATTTATTGATATTTATAAGCCGTTTATCCCCACTTTTCTTTCATCAAATCTTCCAGTTTCAGCAGCTCATTCCGATATTGGGCAGCTTCGATAAATTCCAGTTTTTTGGCGGCCTCCTGCATTAATTTGCGGGTACGCTCTATGCTCTTTTCCATTTGAGCTTTGCTCATATATTGTACGATTGGGTCGGCTGCGATATTAGGTGAAGAAGGTTCCACATAAGCGTGTTTTTCTTTCAGCAACTCATCGGCTTCGGAACCTGGACTGCCAAATACAGACAAGTTTCTCGCCTTCTTGATTTGTTGTGGGGTGATGCCGTTCGCTTCATTATAAGCGAGCTGTTTCTCGCGTCGACGGTTTGTTTCATCGATCGTAAGCCGCATACTGTCTGTTATTTTATCTGCATACATGATTACTTTTCCGTTTACATTACGGGCAGCACGTCCTGCAGTCTGGGTCAATGAGCGATGCGAACGGAGGAAGCCTTCCTTATCGGCATCGAGAATAGCGACAAGGGATACTTCCGGAAGGTCAAGACCTTCACGAAGCAGATTGACACCGATAAGTACGTCATAAACGCCTTGTCTCAAGTCATCCATGATCTTCACACGCTCTAATGTATCCACATCGCTATGGATATAGTTACATCTCACATTATTGTTGAGAAGGTATTCTGTCAGCTCTTCCGCCATACGTTTCGTAAGTGTCGTTACAAGTACCCGTTCTTCTTTTTCGATACGCAGCTGAATTTCTTCCATCAGGTCGTCAATTTGATTGAGACTCGGGCGTACTTCAATAACAGGATCAAGCAGACCGGTAGGGCGGATCACTTGTTCTACAACGATCCCTTCCGATTGTATCAGCTCATATTCTGCCGGGGTAGCACTGACATAAATCACTTGTTTTGTCATCTCCTCAAATTCTTCAAATTTCAGAGGGCGGTTGTCCATTGCGGCAGGCAGTCGGAACCCATATTCTACCAGATTGATTTTACGGGCACGGTCGCCTCCATACATGGCGCGAACCTGCGGCACGCTTACATGACTTTCGTCAATAACCAGCAAAAAGTCATCCGGGAAGAAATCGAGAAGGCAATAAGGACGGGTGCCGGCAGCGCGACCGTCGAAATAACGGGAATAATTCTCAATGCCGGAACAGTGCCCTAATTCCCGGATCATTTCCATGTCATACGTAACTCGCTCGTACAATCGTTTCGCTTCATATTCTTTGCCGATAGATTCGAAGAACGCTACTTGTTTGGTTAAGTCATCCTCTATTTCGTGGATGGCACGAAGAGTAGCTTCCTTGGTGGTCATAAATAAATTGGCGGGATAGATCTTATAGGCTTCGAAAGGAGCGGTAGTCACACCGGTAATCGGGTCCACTTCTTCTATCCCATCAATCTCGTCTCCCCAGAAAGTGACACGAAGCAGAGTGTCCGAGTACGCAAGGAAAATGTCGACCGTGTCTCCTTTAACGCGGAAGTTGCCACGATTCAAATCGATATCATTACGGACATACAGGCTGTCCACAAGACGACGCAGAAAAACATTACGGTCAAGCATCCGCCCCCGTTCAATTTCGATTACATTTTTATAGAAATCCGACGGGTTTCCCATACCGTAAATACAGGAGACTGAGGAAACGACTACCACATCTTTCCGGCCTGAAAGCAGGGAGGAGGTAGCGGCGAGACGTAACTTGTCAATCTCGTCATTGATGGCGAGATCCTTTTCTATATAGGTATCTGAATTTGGCAGATAGGCTTCCGGCTGATAGTAGTCGTAATATGAAACGTAATATTCTACGGCGTTATTGGGGAAAAATCCCTTGAACTCGCTGTATAGCTGCGCAGCCAATGTCTTGTTGTGGCTCAAGATCAACGTAGGCTTGTTGATGTTGGCGATCACATTGGCGATGGTGAACGTTTTTCCCGATCCGGTAACCCCCAATAAAGTCTGTGCGGGAACTCCTTGAAGTACCCCCTCAGTAAGCTGGGCGATCGCTTCTGGTTGATCCCCGGTAGGTTTGTAAGCTGATGTTAGTTCAAAATTCATAGTTAAATCCTAAAAAGTGGAGCAATATTCGGCAAAATAATTGAGATAACAAATCATTTTTCCAAATAAATCCTTTACTTTGCAACATATTAATATCAAAAAACAGATTCATACAACTAGTAATACCAGAAACACATGATTTGGAATGAGAGCATTGAGTGTATGGACCGCGAAAGTCTTCGCAAGATTCAAAGCATACGACTCAAGAAAATTGTGGATTACGTTTATCACAACACGCCTTTTTACCGGAAGAAAATGCAGGAAATGGGTATCACCCCCGATGATATCAATACGATTGATGATATCGTGAAACTGCCGTTTACCACGAAACATGATTTAAGAGATAATTATCCTTTCGGACTTTGTGCCGTGCCGATGAGCCAGATCGTGCGTATTCATGCCTCTTCCGGAACGACCGGAAAGCCGACGGTAGTGGGATATACCCGCAAAGACCTTTCTTCGTGGGCAGAATGTATATCGCGTGCTTTTACTGCTTATGGAGCAGGACGCTCAGATATATTTCAGGTTTCCTATGGTTACGGACTTTTTACGGGTGGCCTGGGAGCACACGCCGGAGCTGAGAATATTGGTGCTTCTGTGATTCCGATGTCCAGTGGTAATACAGAAAAGCAGATTACATTGATGCATGATTTTGGATCAACGGTTCTTTGCTGTACTCCTTCGTATGCACTTTATCTGGCGGATGCCATTAAAGATTCCGGCTATCCGCGGGAGGAATTCCAACTGAAAGTGGGAGCCTTGGGTGCGGAGCCCTGGACGGAGAATATGCGTCATGAAATCGAAGAAAAACTCGGTATTAAAGCATATGATATCTACGGACTGAGTGAAATTGCCGGACCGGGTGTAGGTTACGAATGTGAATGTCAGCATGGTACGCACTTGAATGAGGATCATTATTTCCCGGAAATTATTGATCCGAATACATTGCAGCCGGTAGAACCCGGACAGACGGGCGAGCTGGTATTTACGCACCTGACGAAGGAAGGAATGCCATTGCTTCGTTATCGTACGCGTGACTTGACGGCCTTGCATTATGATAAATGCTCCTGCGGGCGTACATTGGTTCGTATGGACCGTATCCTGGGACGTAGTGACGATATGCTGATTATCCGTGGTGTCAATGTATTCCCGACTCAGATCGAGTCCGTCATTCTTGAGATGGAAGAATTCGAACCACATTATTTGTTGATAGTGGGGCGTGAAAACAATACCGATACGATGGAACTTCAGGTAGAAGTGCGCCCGGATTTCTATTCGGATGAGATTAACCGTATGCTAGCGTTGAAGAAGAAACTGGCAAGCCGTCTCCAAAGCGTACTTGGACTGGGAGTCAATGTGAAACTGGTAGAACCGCGTAGCATTGAACGCAGCGTGGGCAAAGCTAAACGAGTGATTGATAACAGAAAAATTTAAAATAGGTAATAGGTAATAAGTATTAGGTATTATCGTAGCTGCAACATGGAATCCGTGTGGCTATTACCTATTACCTAATATTTAATACTTATTACTTAATACCTAATACTTAAAACTTTACGATAATGGTAGCAAAACAACTTTCTATCTTTTTGGAAAACAAGTCCGGCCGTTTGACGGAAGTGACTGAAGTGCTGGCAAAAGAGAACATCAATCTTTCTGCCTTGTGCATCGCTGAAAATGCTGATTTTGGCATTTTGCGTGGAATTGTATCCGATCCGGATAAAGCATATAAAGCATTGAAAGATAATCATTTTGCCGTGAATATAACAGATGTGGTCGGCATTAGCTGTCCGAATGTGCCGGGAGCTCTGGCAAAAGTGCTGGGATTCTTGTCGGCAGAAGGGGTCTTTATTGAGTATATGTATTCGTTTGCCAATAATAACGTGGCAAACGTTGTGATTCGTCCTAGTAATATGGATAAATGTATTGAAGTACTGAAAGAAAAGAAAGTCGACCTGTTGGCGGCAAGTGATTTGTACAAGCTGTAACCGGACGGCGGACCATAAGCGAACGGTGAACGAAGAACGATAGCGCTGGTATACCAATGACATATAGCGCGCTTGTTGATCGTTCACCGTTTATTATTGACTGTTTATAGCTTCCTGTTCGACGTCGTTTTTTCTCTTTTCGTCGATGTTTAACGCCTTTTATGTATTAAAAAACATAGATTAATTGGTTAATTCCCCGCGAATAAGTAACTTTGCGCAATATTTTTTAAAAGGATGAAGAAAAATATCATTATAACTTTGCTCGCAGCAGCCTCTCTGACATCGTGTGGAGAGTACAATAAGTTGCTGAAAAGTACCGATTACGAATACAAGTACGAGGCCGCCAAAAACTATTTTGCTAAAGGGCAGTATAACCGCTCAGCTACCTTGCTGAACGAATTGATTACAATCCTTAAGGGAACCGATAAAGCGGAGGAGTCTCTGTATATGTTGGGTATGAGTTACTATAATCAGAAAGATTATCAGACAGCTGCCCAGACGTTTATCACCTATTTCAACACTTATCCCCGTGGTACTTTCACTGAACTGGCACGTTTCCATGCAGGTAAATCCCTGTTCCTGGATACTCCGGAACCACGTTTGGATCAATCAAGCACTTATCAGGCTATCCAGCAACTGCAGATGTTTATGGAATATTTCCCGAACAGTACCAAGAAGCAGGAAGCACAAGATATGATTTTTGCTTTGCAGGATAAACTGGTGTTGAAAGAACTCTATTCTGCAAAGTTGTATTATAATCTGGGTAACTATCTGGGTAATAACTATGAATCCTGTGTAATTACAGCTCAGAATGCTCTGAAAGATTATCCTTATACAGATTATCGCGAAGAACTTTCCATATTGATTCTGCGTGCCAGACATGAAATGGCTATTTATAGTGTAGAAGACAAGAAGATGGATCGTTACCGTGAAACGATAGATGAATATTATGCTTTCAAGAACGAGTTTCCGGAAAGTAAATACCTGAAAGAGGCTGAAAAAATATTCAATGAATCACAGAAAGTAATTAAAGACTAAATTTAAATAGATTTATGGACTACAAAAAAACGAACGCTCCCGCTACGACGGTAACCCGTGACATGATGGAACTCTGTGCTGACACAGGGAATGTTTATGAAACTGTTGCCATTATTGGTAAGCGTGCTAACCAGATTAGTGTGGAAATTAAAAACGATCTTTCTAAGAAATTAGCAGAGTTTGCTTCTTACAACGATAATTTGGAAGAAGTATTCGAGAATAGAGAGCAGATCGAAATTTCTCGTTATTATGAGAAATTGCCGAAACCTGACTTGATTGCTACACAGGAATACATCGAAGGGAAAATTTATTATAGAAATCCGGCTAAGGAGAAAGAAAAACTTCAGTAATTTATTTTCTAACGAAAGAATTGATAGTCAAGTAGTAAGCGGGAAGCATTTTCCTATTCCTTATTGCTTGGCTATTATTGTTTAACTTAACTACTATAGAATACTTATGATTCAACGAATTCAAAGTTTTTACTTATTGATTGTAACAGGGTTGCTGATTACAGCAATGTGTTTACCGATGGGATATTTTATTGACACTACAGGAGAACATCCTTTTAAAGCACTGGGGATAGACGTGAATGGAATTTTCCAGTCTACTTGGGGGATATTTGGTATTCTGATGCTGAGCGCTCTGGTAGCTTTTGCGACTATTTTTCTGTATAAGAACCGAATGTTGCAGATTCGTATGTCAATCTTCAATAGCTTGTTGCTGGTGGGCTATTATATTGCCTTCATTGCTTTTTATTTTGCATTGAAGAGCGATGCCAATCTGTTCCGTATTGGTTGGGCGCTTTGCTTACCATTGGTGTCTATCGTTCTGAATGTGCTGGCTATTCGTGCTATCGGACGTGACGAGGTGATGGTAAAGGCTGCAGACAGACTTCGATAAGAATGCGGGAAGCTCTCGCATTGGGAGTTCCTGATAGAATAAAACAGGCGCGAATTTCGCAGACTCACGGAAATATAAACCGTAGGTTCGAGCGAGATTCGCGCCTGATCTTTTTGGGTACTGCTTCTTATTTCTTTAAATCGAATAGATAAGTAAGCTTCACTGTAATTGTGCCATGAGCCGCACGGGAGAAATAGTCTTTCTTCGTTGTGCTGTAAAAGTCTGACAGAGCAAAATAATAGCGTCCTTCGAGCAGAAAACTACCGGCTTTCTTTGTTCTGAATTCTATTCCGCCGCCTCCGGCTATACCATAATCGAATTTGTTTTGGATTTTATCCCCGTAAACAGCTTTTTGAGTGTCTGTCAGGGCATTCATGTCTATATTCTCCATGCTTTCAGATTCACCGATCAGAAGGCCGATCTGAGGACCTGCATTGATAAAGAACTGTAGTCCTTTTTCATTGCCGAAAGCCAAGTGGGCGAGGAAGGGAATATCGAGATAGGTCATCTTTCGGGTGTATTTGCGGGTAGGATCTTCTACGGGTTCTCCATTCTCCCCCGGTACTTCAAATAATTCATCCCAGCCACGTTGGGAGATATTTAACTCTACTTGCGCACCACAGATCATGGCAAAATACTTTTCGGAAATGTAGCGTGCCGTCAAACCTCCGGTAATACCCATCAATGAGTTCTGTTTGATTTTAGGAGTGAATGAAGCGCTGTTTAAGTTGACTCCTCCATTAAATCCGACAGAAAAGTTCTGGCGTGGTTCGCCGATCTGTGCGGTGGCAGGAAGTGCAAGTCCCATCATCAGGGAAGCGGCAATCAGAAGTAATTTTATCTTTGTCATTTTCGTCTTATTCGAAGTCAAGTTTTACTAATTCAAAATTCTTCGTGAAATGGATAAAGAATACTTTCTTATTAATGAATCCTCCCCAGTTGTTGACACGTTCGAATTTGAAGCCTGTCTGTATCGGAGTCAGGTTCATTTTCGGTAAATTGTTTTCCAGTTCCGAGCCATAGCGTGACAAGCCTTTCAGGAAGAAGAAGCCTGTGTCGAAACCAAGCATTCCGTAGCTTGGGAATTTACTCACCAAGTCCTTGCTATACCATTTGTGATAATTGTTGGTGAACTGTATGGCAGCCGGAAACAATGTATTTGTGTAGAACGATGAATAGAAATAGGTATCCAGTTCAAAGAAACTTTCCAGGTGATCCCGGGTATATGTCTGCCATTCGGGATAACCGAACAGATGAATATTCTGCTCCGGAGTATCTCTGACCAGTAGAATCAGTTGAGGAAGAATCTTGATTAACATGACATTTTTGCCGGAAGTCGGAATGAAAATATTGTCTTTGTCAAAGCGGAGAGCTTCCTTCAGCATATCCTTGGTTGCGTTTTCATTGACGGTTTTCATTGACATTCCCTTGCTCTTCAGCTCTTGTTTCATGCCGCTGATAAACTCGGCTTTTTCTTTATCTTCGCTGGTTGGTTCAATAAAGATGACATGGGCATTGGGGAATTGACGGGTAAAGTGTTCGTATACTTCCGAATATAAATAGGATTGCGGGGTATTAATCTGGTAGATGGCAGGATTATTAAATACTTCTTCCCCTTTCGAAGAGAAAGGAATCACCAGTCGTATATCATTCTTTTCTGCAAAAGTAGATAAAGGTTTGATCTGTTGCTGGTGCATCGGACCGAAAATGACATTCATGTTCTTCATCTCATTTTTCGCCAGAATAGTATTTAATGTAGAAACATCTTTTCCACAGTCATATACATATAGATCAATAGAAGTACCCGTACGTTTCAGGCTGTCTACCGCCATCAGGAAACCTTCGTAGTATTCCACCATACGTTTGTCTTCCTGGAAAGGCAATAGCAGGGCCGCTTTGATAGTAGAGATTGCTTGAGGGGCTTCTTTACTCTTGCGGAAAAGCTCATTGTTACTGGGTGGGATAGCGTACGGATCCTCTTTGGGAGCCGTCGGTTGCATGGTGGTTGCACTGGGATAGGGGATACAGAGGTATTGTCCCTTTTTCATTCCCTTTTTCAGTTCGGGATTGGCTGCAATCAATTCCTGTTCGCTGATTCCATATTCGCGGCTTACACTGAATACAGTTTCTTTGCGTTTTACCTTATGCATATCTTTGCATCTGGATTGTACAGGCCCCTGTATAGCGGGTTTTTCAGCCGGTGCTTGTGCAGTTTCCATTTCCTGCTCTTGTTCCAACGGAATGAGAATAACCTGACCGATACGGAAGTTTTCGGCGCTCAATCCCGGATTGGCTTCACAAATGGCTTTTGCAGATATATTATAAATGGTAGTCAGTTTGTATAAAGTTTCTCCGGCTTGAATCGTATGGAATGTTTCCCCTTTTTGGCTTTCTTTTCCTTTAGGGATTTTTATAGCTTGTCCGGCATAAATTTTCTCATCACATCCGGGATTCAGACGTATGATGTCGTTTGTTGTGACATTATACATCTTGGCAATGGAGTATAAACTCTGTCCTTTTTCGATGGTATGCAAGAAATAAGATTGGTTCTCTTGTGCATAACTAATAGCGTATGAGGCGCTTATAAAAAGCAAAAATAAGAATATTCGGCTTATCGGTTTCATCAATTTATAACTATTGGTTCTTGAAATCAAGGAACAAAGGTACGAATAATGCCCTATATCTTCATAAGATTTGAGTTAAGAAAATAATATTGTGCTTTTTTTGGAGCATATTTCGGGCGGAAACATTAATTTTGTACCGTTTATGAAGGATATGAATATGCAAGAAACAGAATATATTAATGTGTATGGTGCCCGTGTGCACAATTTGAAAGATATTGATGCTGAAATTCCCCGTAACAGTTTGACAGTGATTACCGGATTGAGTGGTAGTGGTAAATCTTCCTTGGCTTTCGATACGATATTTGCCGAGGGACAGCGCCGTTATATCGAGACTTTTTCGGCCTATGCCCGCAACTTTTTGGGGAATCTGGAACGTCCGGATGTCGATAAAATAACAGGGCTGAGTCCGGTTATCTCTATCGAACAGAAAACTACGAATAAAAATCCCCGTTCTACCGTGGGAACAACAACGGAAATATACGATTATCTTCGTCTGCTCTATGCCCGTGCAGGTATTGCTTATTCGTACCTGTCAGGAGAGGAGATGGTGAAATATACGGAAGAACAGATTCTGGATTTAATCCTGAAAGATTATAAAGGAAAGAAAATATACTTGCTCGCACCCTTGGTTCGTTCGCGTAAGGGACATTATAAAGAACTCTTCGAACAGGTGCGAAAGAAAGGATATCTCTATGTACGGATAGACGGCGAACTGCGTGAAGTGACGCACGGCATGAAACTCGATCGTTACAAGAATCATGATATTGAGGTAGTCATTGATAAACTGATAGTAGCCGAGAAAGATGATAAACGACTGAAACAGAGCGTGGCAACTGCTATGCGCCAAGGTGATGGTTTATTGATGATTCTTGATGCGCAGACAGAAAGTGTCCGTCATTACAGTAAACGCCTGATGTGTCCGGTTACCGGACTGTCTTATCGGGAACCGGCTCCTCATAACTTCTCGTTCAACTCTCCGCAGGGAGCGTGCCCGAAATGTAAAGGATTAGGCGTGGTCAATCAGATTGATGTCGATAAAGTGATTCCCGACCGTGAACTTTCCATCTATGAAGGAGCGATAGCACCTTTGGGAAAATACAAGAATGCCATGATTTTCTGGCAGATCGGTGCTTTGCTGGAGAAGTATGAAGCTACTTTAAAAACTCCGGTGAAGGAATTGTCGGATGATGCGGTTGAAGAAATATTATATGGTTCGGATGACCGGATCAAGATCAAGAGTTCGCTGATAGGAACTTCTTCTGATTACTTTGTAACCTATGAAGGAGTCGTAAAATATATCCAGATGCTTCAGGAAAAGGATGCTTCTGCTACCGCGCAGAAGTGGGCGGAGCAGTTTGCCCGTACCACTGTTTGTCCGGAATGTAAAGGTGCCCGGTTGAATAAAGAAGCATTGCACTTCCGTATTCATGACAAGAACATCAATGACTTGGCCAATATGGACATCAATGAGCTATATGACTGGTTGATGAACGTAGATCAATTTCTGTCCGATAAACAAAAGAAAATCGCAGCCGAGATTCTGAAAGAAATTCGTACGCGTTTGAAATTCTTGTTGGATGTAGGATTGGATTATTTGGCATTGAACCGTAGCTCGGTCAGCCTGTCCGGTGGTGAAAGTCAGCGTATTCGTCTGGCTACACAGATCGGCTCGCAATTGGTGAATGTGCTTTATATTCTGGATGAACCGAGTATCGGGTTGCACCAGCGTGACAATCTGCGTTTGATCCGCTCGTTGAAAGAGCTTCGTGATATGGGAAACTCGGTTATCGTTGTTGAACACGATAAAGATATGATGCTGGCTGCCGATTATGTGATTGATATGGGGCCTAAAGCCGGTCGTCTGGGTGGGGAGGTAGTCTTCTCGGGAATCCCGTCAGAAATGCTTCAAACCGAAACGATGACTTCGCAGTATCTGAACGGAGAGATGAAAATAGAAGTACCCGCCAAGCGAAGAAAAGGAAATGGAAAATCTATCTGGCTGAAAGGAGCGAAGGGAAATAATCTGAAAAATGTAGATGTTGAATTTCCATTAGGGAAGTTGATTTGTGTGACCGGAGTATCCGGAAGTGGTAAATCGACGTTGATTAATGAGACTTTGCAGCCGATTCTTTCACAGAAATTCTATCGTTCTTTGCAAGATCCTCTGGAATACGATTCTATTGAAGGACTGGAAAACATAGATAAGGTAGTGGACGTGGATCAATCTCCGATTGGTCGTACCCCCCGTTCCAATCCGGCCACTTATACAGGTGTATTTTCCGATATCCGTAACTTGTTCGTAAGCCTTCCGGAAGCTAAGATTCGCGGTTACAAGCCCGGACGCTTCTCTTTTAATGTATCGGGCGGTCGTTGTGAAGCCTGTACCGGAAATGGATACAAGACAATTGAAATGAACTTCTTGCCGGATGTGTATGTGCCTTGTGAGGTTTGCCACGGCAAGCGGTATAATCGCGAAACGCTTGAAGTACGTTTCAAGGGAAAGTCTATTGCTGATGTGCTTGATATGACTATAAACCGTGCTGTCGAATTCTTTGAGAATGTGCCGCAGATTCTGAATAAGATAAAAGTCTTGCAGGATGTCGGTTTGGGCTATATTAAATTAGGGCAGTCATCTACTACCCTTTCCGGTGGAGAGAGCCAGCGTGTGAAACTAGCAACAGAATTGTCCAAGCGAGATACCGGTAAAACACTTTACATTCTCGATGAACCGACTACCGGACTTCACTTTGAGGATATCCGTGTATTGATGGGGGTACTTAATAAGCTGGTGGACAAAGGTAATACCGTCATTGTAATCGAACATAACCTGGACGTTATCAAGATGGCGGATTATATCATAGACATGGGACCTGAAGGTGGTAAGGGCGGGGGAGTACTCCTTAGCTACGGAACACCGGAAGAGGTTGCGAAGAGCCAGAAAGGTTATACTCCTAAGTTTCTTCGCAAGGAATTAGGACTTTAATATTGAAGTATAAGTGTCGGCTTACTAAAAAGAAACAACAAGATGAAAATCAATAAAACGAATGCGGCGCGTCTGCTGGATAAAGCTAAAATAGCTTATGAACTGATTCCTTATGAAGTTGACGAAAACGATCTGAGTGCCATTCATGTAGCTGCCAGCTTAGGCGAGAATATAGAACAGGTATTTAAGACACTGGTTCTTCACGGTGACAAAAGCGGTTATTTTGTTTGCGTCATTCCGGGTGAGCACGAAGTCGATCTGAAGCTGGCAGCAAAGGCTTCGGGCAATAAAAAGTGTGATCTGATACCGGTGAAAGAACTTCTTCCGCTGACGGGATATATCCGGGGCGGCTGTTCGCCTATTGGCATGAAGAAACATTTTCCTACTTATATTCATGAAACCTGCCGGCAATTTCCGTATATTTATGTAAGTGCCGGTGTACGGGGGCTGCAGATAAAGCTTGCGCCGGGTGATTTAATCCGCGAATCGAGGGCAGAAATTTGCCGTTTATTTGAGGAATAAATCCAAAAAAGTATATATTTGCAGAATATATGTCATTAGAAAAATTATCAATCATTAATTAATAAATTTATATCTATGTTTGACAAACACCCTAAAGGACTGATAGCAGCCGCTTTAGCCAATCTAGGTGAACGCTTTGGCTTCTATACAATGATGGCAATCCTCGTGCTTTTCTTGCAAGCTAAGTTTGGAATGAATGGAAAAGAAGCGGGATTTATTTATTCAACTTTCTATTTTTCCATTTACATTCTTGCTTTGGTTGGAGGTATTATCGCCGATAAGACACGAAACTACAAAGGAACTATTTTCACGGGAATTGTGCTGATGGCAGTGGGATACTTGTTGTTGGCTATTCCATCCAAGACTCCGGTAGACAATCAGACCTTTTATCTGGTCATTACTTGCGCCAGCTTGTTTGTGATTGCATTTGGTAATGGATTATTTAAAGGAAATCTGCAAGCTCTGGTAGGGCAGATGTACGATAATCCTCAATATGCCAGCATGCGTGACTCCGGTTTCTCCTTGTTTTATATGTTCATTAATATCGGTGCAATCTTTGCTCCGTTTGCAGCGGTAGGTGTACGTAACTGGTGGTTGTCTACTTTCGGTTATAATTACGATGCTGATCTTCCTGCATTATGTCACGGTCATTTGGCTGGTACTCTGTCGCCCGAAGCTACTGAAACTTATCATACGTTGGTAGAGAAAGCTTCCAACGCTCCGGTACAGGATTATACAGCTTTTGCATCCGATTACCTGAACGTCTTTACTACAGGTTTCCATTATGCATTTGGAGTGGCTATCATTGCTATGGTCATTTCTTTGACTATCTATTTGCTGAATAAGAGAAACTTCCCCGATCCCAGCAAGAAAGCCGTTGCATCTTCAGCATCTTCGGCTACTGTAGAAATGAGTATTCAGGAAGTGAAACAACGTATGTATGCCCTGTTCGCAGTGTTCGGAGTTGTTATCTTCTTCTGGTTCTCTTTCCATCAGAATGGTTTGACTTTGACATACTTTGCAAAGGAATACACTGACCTTAACTTGTTTGGTATGCCTATTTCCGCTGAGTTGTTCCAGTCGTTGAATCCGTTCTTTGTTGTTTTCCTGACTCCTGTGATTATGGCAATCTTTGCCAGCCAGCGCAGACGTGGAAAAGAGCCTTCTACTCCTAAGAAGATTGCAATTGGTATGGGTATTGCCGCATTGGCCTTTATCGTAATGGCTGTCGGTTCTTATTTTGCCAATCTGCCTTTGCACAAGGACATTATCGCTGTAGGAACTTCACCGGTGAAAGTGACTCCGTTCTTGTTGATGCTGACTTATCTGATTTTGACGGTAGCTGAATTGTATATTTCTCCGTTGGGAATTTCATTTGTGTCTAAAGTAGCTCCTCCGAAATACCAGGGTATTATGCAGGGAGGCTGGTTAGGTGCGACTGCACTTGGCAATCAGCTGTTGGTGATCGGTGCTATTTTGTATGAATCCATTCCTATCTGGATGACATGGACAGTATTTGTGGTAGCTTGTACTATTTCAATGTTTACCATGATCTTCATGCTGAAATGGCTGGAACGCGTAGCGAAATAAGCCCGCTTGGTAATAAATAAACGAATGCCCCGGAACATTGATTGAGTAACAATCTGTTCCGGGGCATTTTGTATATGGTTACCTTACTTTTCAGATATCCAGTCCCATGATATAATCATTCATATAGTACCCGTTGCCAATCGGAAAATCCCCTTCCCGCAATTTTCTCATACCCATCCGTTCATAGAACAGTAAAGCCTTGTTGTTACGGTTCACGTTAAGCTCCATTAAGCAAGGTTCCGGATGCACCTCCTTGATATATCTGACAGCCTCTCTGAATAAAAAACTACCGCAGTGTGCGCCTTGAAAATGGGGGAGGACATAGATTTTCTGCAGATGGAATACATTCTCTTCCTGTTGCTGTACGGAGACATAGCCACAGGGCTCATCTCCTTCATATGCGATAAAATAAACATGACCTTCTTCTTCCATTTGTTTCCGGATATTTTCGGGAGAGTACATCCAGTCCATCATATAGTCCAGTTGTCCGGGAGATAAGATCTCTTGGTAAGTGGCGGGAAATACTTCACCGGCCATTTGGTTGATCAGACCGCAATCATCTATCCTTGCTTTTCGAATAGTAAACATACGTATTTTCTTTTTTGTGGTTTTATGAGCTGCAAATATAGCTATTATTTCTTTTTATAATAAGGAGAAAACTTCTTAATGATTTAATTATTATTAAATTATAGTACTTTGTAATACAAGGTACTAGAGTAATGCATATATTTGTCCTATCAAAAAGAAAAATAACAATGAATGTAGACAATGTAAAATCTCAGATGAGAAAAGGCATGTTAGAGTATTGCATCATGCTTTTACTGCACAAAGAGCCGGCTTATGCTTCTGATATTATTCAGAAGTTGAAAGAGGCACAGCTGATTGTGGTGGAAGGTACCTTGTATCCATTGCTGACACGTTTGAAGAATGACGATTTGTTGAGTTATGAATGGGTAGAATCCACGCAGGGACCTCCTCGCAAGTACTATAAGCTCACAGAAAAAGGAGAGGCTTTTTTAGGCGAGCTTGAGATATCCTGGAAGGAACTGAACGAAACCGTGAATCATATTGCTAGTAGATAATTCGATAAAGAAGAAATAATAATGAAAAAAACATTGACTGTAAATTTGGGAGGAACTGTCTATCATATAGATGATGATGCCTATCGTTTGCTGGACGATTATCTGTCCAACCTGAAACATTTTTTTCGCAAACAGGAGGGGGCGGAAGAGATTGTGAATGATATCGAGATTCGTATTGCCGAGCTGTTTGCCGAGAAAGTGTCCGCAGGGAAGCAAGTCATTACCATTGCCGATGTGGAAGAAATAATTGCCCGGGTAGGCAAACCGGAAGATTTTGGTGTATCTGATGACGAATCCGAACCGCATAAGAAGGAACAGACAGCTTCTTCCGGTCAGGGATATACACGGACCACTACAGCCCGTCGCCTGTTCCGTGATCCGGATAATAAGTTGCTTGGAGGAGTAGCTTCCGGACTGGCTGCTTATTTTGACTGGGATATCACGCTGGTGCGTATCCTGATGATCGTATTATTGTTTGTTCCCTATTGCCCGATGATTATCCTTTATATTATAGGATGGATTATCATTCCCGAAGCACGTACGGCAGCAGAGAAGCTGAGTATGCGTGGCGAAGCGGTAACCATAGAAAATATAGGCAAAACGGTGACGGACGGATTTGAACGGGTGGCCGACGGGGTCAATAACTTTGTGAACTCGGATAAACCGCGTACCTTTCTGCAAAAAGTAGGAGATGTATTTGTCACGATCGCCGCTATCATTCTTAAGATATTCCTGGTAGCTCTTGTCATCATTTGCTGTCCGGTATTGTTCGTGCTCGCTGTGGTGATAGTAGCTCTTGTGTTTGCGGTGATTGCTGCGCTTGTTGGCGGTGGAGCTCTGCTTTATGAAATGCTTCCGGCTATTGACTGGACGCCCATAGCTACCATATCTCCTGTGATGACATTGCTTGGCACCATTTCAGGAATTGCACTCATTGCCATTCCATTAGGAGCTTTTCTGTACACTATAATGCGTCAGTTGTTTCATTGGTCACCGATGGGGACCGGCTTGAAATGGTCTCTGTTTATCCTATGGGTATTGGGACTGGTCATCGTGATTATCAATTTGTCAGCTCTCGGATGGCAGCTGCCGTTGTATGGACTGCATTGCTTTTAATGTAAGATCGTTCTATTAAAAAAGAATAATATTTATTCTTTTTCTGAGAAATGTGCCCCGATAGTGTGTCCGGGGTACATTTTTTGTTTGTCCCTCTTTGTAAATCGAGATTTTTAATTAAGTTTGTGAGGACTTATTCAATAGATAAAGAAAATGGGTGAACATATATGTTTCAGGAGAAACGAACGTTTGGCTACCGTCAATCCTTATTGGAGAGGAAATCCGATGGTACGCGGACGTTTTTTTAACAGGCAGCACCGTTTCCGCCCCGGTATGGGAAGTGTGTTGAAATGGCGGTTGTCCCCCAATCCTCAGCGGAAAGAAAAGAAAACGGTGAAGTGGGACCCAAAAGTCTGTTATCTTCGTTCGCTGGATGCTGTGGTGGGAGATTCTTTAATATGGCTGGGACATAATTCCTTCTTCCTTCAGTTGGCAGGCAAAAGAATCATGTTCGATCCGGTTTTCGGAAACATCCCTTTTGTGAAAAGACAGAGTGAGTTTCCTGCCAATCCCGACATTTTTACAGAAATTGATTACCTGCTTATCAGCCATGACCATTTTGATCATTTGGACAAGCAAAGTATCACCCGTTTGCTGAATAATAATCCGCAGATGAAACTGTTTTGCGGTTTGGGAACCGGAGAACTGATAAAGAGCTGGTTTCCGGAAATGAGAGTGATCGAGGCCGGCTGGTATCAGCAACTGGAAGATGAAGGGCTGAAAATAACTTTCTTGCCGGCACAGCATTGGAGCAAACGCTCCGTACGTGATGGAGGGCAGCGATTGTGGGGAGCTTTCATGCTGCAGGGGAATGGTGTTTCTCTCTATTATAGCGGAGACACAGGGTATTCTACCCATTTTAGGGAAATCCCGGATCTGTTCGGAGCTCCGGACTATGCCTTGTTGGGTATCGGTGCATATAAACCCCGTTGGTTCATGCGTCCCAATCATATTTCCCCTTATGAATCACTGACTGCCTCCGAAGAGATGCATGCAGGAATAACCATTCCGATGCACTACGGTACATTTGATTTGTCTGATGAACCCTTGCATGATCCGCCTAAAGTATTTGCGGCAGAAGCAAAGAAAAGAAAGATTCGTGTAGAAATCCCTTATCTGGGAGAAATCGTAAAACTGAGTAAAAGAAAGTAATTATAAAATAAACTGAGAGATGAAGAAGTTAGAAGTAAAAGACCTGAAAGAAAATTTCTTTGAGGCGATTGGCAAAGAATGGATGTTGGTTACTGCCGGCACCAAAGAGAAATTCAATACAATGACTGCCAGCTGGGGTGGCATTGGCTGGCTTTGGAATAAGCCCGTTGCTTTTGTTTTTGTCCGCCCCGAACGATATACGTATGAGTTCATCGAGAAAAGTGATTATCTGACACTTTCTTTTTTGGGCGAAGCAAATAAGAAGATTCATGCAGTTTGTGGCTCAAAGTCCGGTCGTGATACGGATAAGGTGAAAGCAACCGGATTGAAGCCGGTCTTCACAGAACAGGGGAATGTGCTTTTCGAACAGGCCCGCCTGAGTCTGGAAGGAAGAAAACTGTATGCGGATAACATTAAACCTGAATGTTTCCTGGATAAAGAGTCCTTGGAAAAATGGTATGACGATGCTCATGGAGGTTTTCATAAAATGTATATAGTAGAAATCGAAAATATTTGGGAGGGAGATTAATTCTCCCTTTTTTTATTTTTTATCGGTAAAGCTTTGATAAGTGATATAAATATTATACATTTGCCCTAAACTAAACTATTGTAACACAACTAAAACTAAGCGTTATGAAAACAAAAATGTTCTTTCTTGCAGGTATCTGTGCTGCACTCGCAGCTTGTAGTAGTGATTCGGATGATGTGTCTTCTTCTCCATCCAATACTCCGGCGATATTAGAGGTTGTTTCCTATAAGTTTGTGCAGGAGGAAACGGATGTAGTAGAGCGGGTTGAATATCCTGTAGTAGTCTTGCAACATAAAGTAAATGATAAAGATGAACCTCTTCCAATGATATATGCATGGGATGTGGAAGAGGAAGAGAACTCTTTATTTGTATTGACTGAAGGTTCTTTGCCTGTTAATGCTGAAAATTTGGCGGATTTGAAGATTCCTGTTCCTTTCATTGATGCTGGAGGTAAGCTTTTTATAGACGGAACGGGTGCGAAGACTCCGTTGATTTTTGGAGAAACATTAAAAGTAAAGAATGGATCACGTTCTATTGGAAATGTAAAGTATAAGATACCTCCCTATTCAACTTATGAGTTAACAAAACAAGAATGTGGATATCGATGTACCTTAACTTTTTATTTGGTACTGAAGGCCGTAAATAAAGGGGAAGAATACCATTTAAAAGGCAGATGGACTGGAGAACAATTAAGGGAGCAAAAAATGGGATTAATTGATTTATCAGACGAAAAAGGTGCTGAAAAAACTGTTTTAATGGAGGCTCCGATTGAGCTATTTGAAAAGGATTATGAAACAGGTCTAGATTGAATCATAGACCTTATCTAAGTATATAGTAGCAATCGAAAATATATATCATGAGTAAAGTCTAGCGGATTTTAGATGTAATGCAGAAGGCTCTGAACTCAATTTGATTTGAGAACAGAGCCTTCATTATTTGTCTTATATCAAAGATTTATTTTGCAGGAGCCTTCAGCCACTTATCCAGCCACTCAAAGAAAGTGCGTTGCCACAAGACACCATTCTGCGGTTTCAGTACCCAGTGGTTTTCATCCGGATAAATCAGCAACTCTGCAGGTACACCACGCATTACAGCGGCATCAAATGCGGCCATAGCCTGGTTAGCCAAAATACGGAAATCTTTTTCTCCATGAATACAGAGAATCGGAGTATCCCATTTTTCCACGAAGAGGTGAGGGGAGTTGGCGAAAGTACGTTGTGCTATTGGATTCTGTTTTTCCCAGTACGCGCCGCCCATATCCCAGTTGGCAAACCATTTCTCTTCTGTTTCCAGATACTGCATTTCCATATTGAAGATTCCGTCATGAGCGATAAATGCCTTGAAACGTTTGTCGTGATGACCGGCTAACCAATATACGGAGAATCCTCCGAAACTTGCGCCCACACATCCCAGACGATCTTTATCTACATACGATTCTTTTGCCATCTCGTCGATAGCAGTGAAATAGTCTTTCATACACTGACCACCATAATCACCACTGATCTGTTCGTTCCATTCCACTCCGAATCCCGGTAATCCGCGACGGTTCGGGGCTACGATGATATAGTCGTTGGCAGCCATAATCTGGAAGTTCCAGCGATAAGACCAGAACTGGCTTACCGGACTTTGAGGACCACCTTCACAGAACAGCAATGTCGGATATTTCTTGTTCGGATCGAACTGGGGAGGATAGATCACCCATGTCAACATATCCTTGCCATCCGTCGTTTTCATCCAGCGACCTTCTACCTTGCCCATTTCCAGCTGATCATAAATCTCCTTGTTCTCCTGTGTCAGTTGAGTGGCAGAACCATCCAATGCTACCGCATAGATCTCATCACCCATACTCATTGAGTGGCGTTTAGCAATCAGTTTGTCACCGAAGAGTGCTACCCCTTCATAATCATACATACCCGAAGTAATCGCCTTTACAGAATCATTCGTCAGGTCAAGAGAATAAATCTGAGTTTCTCCGTGCCATACACCTGTAAAATAGATGGTCTTGGCATCGTTGCCCCAGACAAACGCATCCACATTAGACTCAAATGCTTTGCTGACAAAACGCTTCTCTCCGGTTTCCAGATTCATGATAAACAAACGGTTCAGATCAGCTTCGTATCCATCGCGCTCCATGCTTTGCCATGCAATGTACTTGCCATCCGGAGAGTATTGCGGATTGGTGTCATACCCCTTGTTTTCTTCGGTGATATTATCCGTTTTCTTTGTATTCAGATCATACACATAAATATCCGAATTGGTAGAAACAGCATATTCCAGCCCCGTTTTCTTGCGACAGGTATAAGCCACTTTGTCCGAAGTCGTATTCCACGCCAGCTGCTCAATGCCGCCCCAAGGTTTCATCGGACTTTCGTATGGTTCTCCTTCCAGTATATCCACGATATTGGAAATACCGTTACCGTCAAAGTCTGCCACGAAAGGATGCGGAGCAGTTGTCACCCATTCATCCCAGTGCTTATACATCAGGTCGGTGACAATAATACCTGTAGCTTTCGGCAGATCCGGATATTTATCGGCAGTGCTTTCTTTGGTTTTCACTTGCGAGATGAACAGCAGTTTCTTGCCGTCCGGTGAGATAGAATAACCCTCGATGTCACCATCGTAGTTGGTCAGTTGTTTACGGCCGCTACCGTCCGGATTCATTTCATATAGTTGGCTGCTTCCGTTGTCGTTGCTCAGGAAAGCCAGCTTCGATCCTCCTTTTATCCAGGTCACCTCATTCTCCTGATAAGGAGTGCGGGTGATTTGCCGGTTATCGCTGCCGTCCGCGTTCATGACGAAAACTTCGCGATTACTCTTGTTCTCCGGTACACTGTAGTATGCTACCGTATACGCAATTTTCTTTCCGTCGGGCGATACCGCCAGTCCTCCGATACGTCCCATTGCCCAAAGGGCTTCAGGCGTCATACGCTTCCCTTCGATCTTAATATCGGATTTTTCGATAAGCACCTGATCCGTTTTGCCCGCGTCTTTTGTTCCGCCGCAGGCAGCTAACAACATTGCTGCCGACATCATAAATAGATTTGCTTGTCTCATATTTTATAAAAATGTTTATTTTCTTGCGAAGATAATGAAAAAAGGATTTAAATCTGCTTTTTCTGCCAGTTTCCTTTCTTCATATACCAGTAGCAGAAGAGGAGGATAAAGATTCCATACACACTTTCTGTTGTCCAGGCAAACGCAATGTCCATTTTAAGGTAAAGAATAAAATAAGTAGCGTAAGCTACATAAATTGTCAGTACACAAAGTTCCATGGCCAGTGCCGTGCGTGTGTTACCTGTTCCCGATACCGACTGGAAATACACATTGGCTGGTACCAGCACTACGTAGGCTGCGCATAATACCCATAAAGAAGGGATGGACGCATCCCTCAAATCGGGCATATCCGTGTATATGCGCAGAATCAGGTCGGGAAACAGACAGAAGAATATCAATATCGGCAGTACGAACACATATCCGATACGGATGTGCTGATTGATGGTTCCCCGTACACAATCTTTTTCGCCCGCACCGATAAGGTTGCTGACCAGAGATCCGCAGGTTGCAGCAAAAGCCATGGCGATCATAAACGGGATACCCGACACATTCCGGATAATGTTCGCGATAGCCAATGACCGTTCTCCCAGGTGTTCCACGAACAGGAAGAACATAAACCAGGTAGATAAAGAAACGAAGTTTTGAATCATTGTCCACACGGAGACATTGAGAATCCGCTTCAATGTCCGGCTTTGGAATTTCGGCAGGATATTCAGCGCATACTTCTTGCAGTCAATCCGCTTCCAGGTATAGATGATAAAGAAAATCACCGATACCAGTTCAGCCAGGGATGAACCGATGGCTGCACCGGCAATGCCCAGTTGCGGGAAACCGAACTTACCGAAAATCAGGATATAGTTGAATACCACGTTAGAAAGCACCATCACGATGGAATTCAGCGTCAGCGTCTTGGTCTGTGTCGTACCGACAAAGAAGGCGCGGAACATCACTCCGACAAATGAGAAAAAGAACCCGTACACCCGCCAATGAATATAACTTTCCGCTGCATCATAAATGTGAGGGGACGAAATGATATTCTTTAAAATAAATGGCGAGAATACGATGGAAAGTGTAAACAGAATCGCAGCAACCACTACCAGGAAATAAATCCCCTGATAGAAAATCGGTCCGATTTCCTTGTAGTTTCCTTCCCCGTTGCGACGGGCGATCAATATCTGTGCTCCTACGCTGAATCCGAATGCCATCATGAAAATAGCCAGGTAGTAAACCCCGGCGATGGCGGATGCCCCTAATTCAATTTCCCCGACACGTCCAAGAAAGGCCGTGTCCGTCATGCCGATCAGCTGCTCCATAATCAGGCTGATCAGAATAGGGTAGGCGATCGTCCAGATTTGTTTATAAGTATATTTTGTCTTCATATTAAGTTTGTTTTTTAGAGAAAGAAAGCCGGACAAACCCCTTTCGGTTGCCCGGCTTTCTCAGAATATATCTTCGGATAATTTCTTATCGTTTATTCTGTTTTTGCTGCTGTAACTGTTCCTGTTGCTTTTGCATAGCTTCCAGGCGTGCAGCAAATCCGGTCTTTTTCATTTGTTTCGGGTCTTTTTTCTTAGCTTCCAGAATAGCCAGTAATTTTGTTTCGTCTGTAGTTTTACGCAACAAAATCATGGTTCCTACACTAATCAGTGTTGACACGAAATAATAATAGTTCAATCCCGAAGGATAGTCGTTCAGTACGAACAGGAACATAATCGGCATCAGATACATCATCCATTTCATCGCAGCCATTTGCGGTTGTGCTCCTGTATCCTGCATCGTCATTGTATACTTTGTGTTCAGGATGTTGGTTACCGTCATCAGCAAGCAGAACAAGCTGAGATGGTTGCCCAGGAACGGGATATGGAACGGGAATGTGATGAACGCGTCGTAAGTGGACAAGTCGTCCGCCCACAAGAAGCTCTGCTGACGTAACTCGATAGCGCTCGGTACGAACATGAACAATGCCATCAAGATCGGGAACTGCAATAACATTGGCAGACAACCGCCCATCGGGCTCACGCCATACTGGCTGTAAAGGCTCATCACCTCCTGCTGTTTCTTCATCGCATCTTCCTGCTTCGGATACTTCTTGTTGATCTCGTCGATTTTCGGTTTCAATACACGCATCTTGGCAGAAGACATGTATGTTTTCCAGGTAGCAGGGTAAACTACCACCTTCACCATAATTGTCAGAATCAACAGTACGATACCCATGCTCAAGCCCCAGCCCGACAGCCAGTCGAATACGTTGATCGTGATAAACTGGTTGATCCAGCGGATTAACGGCCAGCCCAGATATACCAGTCTGTTAAGTTCCCATTTCTCTGTACGTCCTTTGTCCAGTGCCTTCAAGGTCTTGAAGTGGTTCGGGCCAAAGTAGAAGTACATTTCTGTCGGTTGTTTTCCGCTCGGATCGAAGAAGGTACTCATTTCTGCAGAATAATCCTTGATATATCCGCTTCCTTGTTGTTCCATTCTTGACTTCACAGAAACCTTGTTGAAGTCCTGGTCTGCAATGAATACAGAAGAGAAGAACTGGTTTTTGAATGCTACCCAGTCTATCGCTGTATTGCCCAGATCCTTTTCGTCATCCTTGGCAGCCGACAGATTATCTACATTGTCACCTTTTACCTTATAAGTCAGCTCTGAGAGGCGGTTTTCGTAAGTGAATCCCTTTTCCAGCTGGCGTGCACGCTGTGTCCAGTCGATGTCTACATACTCCGTACTGGCCAGTTTGCCTTCCATGCCTGTTGCTTTGATTTCAAAGTTCATCAGGTAGCTGTTCGGTTTCAGCGTATAGATAAAATCGATGTAGCTGGCGTTGTCCGCAGCCAGACGCATAGTTACGCTGCTGTCTGTCTTATTGACAGCTTCGAAGTAATAGTCCTTTGTCTGGATGGCTCCTTGCTTGTTGTAGAAGTTGAAACTCATGGTAGCATCATCACCGTCGAACAGTACGACAGGGTTTGTCTTGTCCTGTCCTTTGTATTCTTTCAGCATAGCCGAATATACCCGTCCGCCTTTCGTAGTGAAAGTGATTTCCGCTACGCTGTTCTGGATGCTTACTTTGGAATCAGTTCCATGCATCGCGTTGAAAAACAGGGCAGAAGAATCTGCTGCCGCCGCTGCACCTTTGTTTTCATTGGCGAGTGCGGCTTCTGTTTTTGCTTTCAGCGCTTCCTGCTGCTGTTGCACCACGGCAATAGAATCGTAGTATTTCTTCTGCGCAGCTATCTGCTCCTCGCTTGGACGGCTCAGATAACTGAATCCTACCAATAATATACCTATTAAAACGAGACCTGTAATGGTGTTTTTATCCATTCCTATTAATTATGAATTATAAATTTTTGAATAATAAATTGTCAATTGTCAACTGTCAATTGTCAATTCTTCTCGTTCTCGATGGCTGCCTTCACGAAAGCCACAAACAACGGATGCGGGTTCAATACCGTACTGCTGTATTCCGGATGGAACTGAGTGCCGATAAACCACTTCAATGCCGGGATCTCAACGATTTCCACCAGATCCGATTCGGGGTTGATACCCACGCATTTCATACCGGCAGCTTCGTATTGAGCCTTATAGTCATTGTTGAACTCATAGCGATGGCGGTGACGTTCCTGAATATGTTCTTCGCCGTAAGCAAGGTATGCTTTTGATCCTTTCTGAAGCACACATTCGTAAGCGCCCAGACGCATCGTACCTCCCATATTGGTGATCGCTTTCTGTTCCTCCATGATGTCGATCACGTTGTGCGGAGTCTTTTCATCCATTTCGCGTGAGTCGGCATCGGCATATCCCAATACGTTGCGGGCAAATTCGATAGCGATACATTGCATACCCAGACAGATACCGAAGGTCGGTATATCATGTGTACGTGTATATTTGATGGCAACGAACTTACCGTCGATACCACGCTGACCGAATCCCGGACCGATCATCACGCCTGCCATGCCTTTCAAGGCTTCGGCTACGTTCTCATCTGTCAGTTTTTCGCTGTTCACAAAGTGAACCTCCACTTTGCGGTCGTTGTAAGTACCTGCCTGTGACAATGCTTCACGGATTGACTTGTAAGCATCCTGCAAGTCATATTTACCTACCAATGCGATGTTGATGGGTTCTTTCGTTTCAGCAGCATGACGGCGTTCCAGGAATTTACGCCACGGACCTAGTCCCGGAGTTTCTCCTACGGGCAGCCCCATCTTTTCAAGGATTGTGCTGTCCAGTCCCTGTGCCTGCATCAGGAGAGGTACTTCATAAATTGTTTCTGCGTCGATAGACTGAACGACAGCCTTGTCATCCACATTACAGAATTGAGCTACTTTTTTGCGGAGTCCGTCGCTCAGCGGGTGTTCGGCACGAAGCACCAATACGTCCGGCTGAATACCTACGCTCTGGAGTTCCTTGACAGAATGCTGTGTCGGTTTGGTTTTCAGCTCTCCGGCAGCGGCAAGATAAGGCACATATGTCAGGTGTACGCAAAGAGCGTTCTTACCCAACTCCCATTTCAACTGGCGGATACTTTCGAGGTAGGGGAGTGATTCGATATCACCTACCGTACCACCGATTTCGGTAATTACAAAATCGAACTTGTATTTGTTACCGAGCAATTTTACGTTCCGTTTGATTTCATCCGTGATATGAGGAATCACCTGAATCGTCTTACCCAGATAGTCTCCACGGCGTTCTTTGTCAATAACACTTTTGTAGATACGTCCCGTAGTGATGTTGTTAGCCTTTGTAGTCTGAATACCCAGGAAACGTTCGTAGTGTCCCAGATCAAGATCGGCTTCATGGCCGTCTACGGTCACATAGCATTCTCCATGCTCATAAGGATTCAATGTTCCCGGGTCGATGTTGATATACGGGTCAAACTTCTGAATGGTTACATTATAACCTCTTGCTTGCAGCAACTTACCGATGGATGATGAGATGATCCCTTTTCCTAAAGAAGAGGCAACACCACCGGTGACGAAAATATACTTTGTTTCTCCCACAGCTATAACTGTTTTAATTATTTTTACTTAGTAGTTTCTTACGAACTTAAAAAGCGCAAAATTATAAAAAAAAGGGGAAGAATGCAGACTTTCCCCTCTACAATTTTATTAAAAAATGCAATTTTGAAAGATTCCTATGTTTTCTAAACAAAATAATGTAGATTTGCACCAAATTAGGAATATTATGAGAAGAGAGTTATTATCATTCGTAGTTTTTACCTCGACTTTATCTTTATCGCTTTCAGCACAGACCGCCACTCAACCTTCTACCGTAGTGGCAAAAGCGAAAATTGTGAAGGCAGACACGCTTTCGTCAGAACTTCAGAAGTATTTAATGCTTAAATTGAATCTGTCCGGAGAAACTCCTAAATTGGACACTGTATCAATCTTATATAATAAGTATATCGGTCAGTTGGACTATCTGAATGACCCGTCTGTACCGGAACGTTATATTCCGTCCGATCCTGACTATTTTCGTCTGTTTACTCCGTTAGCCTATTATTATGCTCCGATGGCGCAGTATTCAAAGGTGGATTGGAAACCGGTACAGTTTGACTCTTTGCCCGACAACTTGAAAAAGTTGACAGCGGAACTTCTTCCTTATGATACTTTGGCATATACGAAGTCCGAGCGTGCCAATCAATCGGTCAATAAAGCACTGATGGCTCTTTATCTCAATCATCCGGAATTGGTTGTCACCACGGAAAACCGTATCATGAGCCGTGATGTCTTCCGTAGGGATGTGAAACCGAAGATTTCTCCGAAGGCATCTGTTGTCCATCTTTTCCAGCCGGAAGAAATGAGCAACGATGTGGGCAAGGCAAAAATGAAAATCAGCCGTCCTAACTGGTGGGTTACCGGAGGTAACGGTTCTTTGCAAATCAGCCAGAACCACCTTTCTGAGAACTGGTACAAGGGAGGAGAAAGTAACTTTGCCGGTCTGGCTACCTTGCAGCTTTATGCCAACTACAATGATAATGAGAAAGTCCTTTTCGAAAATCAGTTGGAGGCTAAACTGGGTATGACATCCACACCGTCGGATAAATTCCATGATTATCTGATTAATACCGACCAGTTCCGTTTGTACAATAAGTTAGGATTGAGAGCGTTAAAGAACTGGTACTATACTATTTCTTCCGAGTTTAAGACTCAGTTCTGTCACGGTTACAAAGCCAATAGCGAAGAACTTGTTTCCGCATTCCTGTCTCCGGCGGATTTGGCAGTCAGTATCGGTATGGACTACAAATTGAATAAGCAGAAATTCAATCTTTCTGTTTTCATCGGTCCGCTGACTTATAACTTGCGATATATCGACAATTCGGAAGTAGATGAAACCAAGTTCGGTCTGGAGAAAGGCAAATGCTCTAAAAACGACTTCGGTTCTCAGTTGCAGTCAACGTTCAACTGGAAAATCATTTCGGCTGTTTCGCTGGAATCCCGTCTGAACTATCTGACCAATTACGAATGGGTGCGTGTGGAGTGGGAGAATACATTCAACTTTGTTTTGAACCGCTATCTTTCTACTAAACTTTACGTACACGCCCGTTTTGACGACAGTTCAAAACCAACCGTTGAAAATGGCAGCTTTTTCCAGCTGAAGGAATTGCTGAGCTTCGGTATTAACTATAAGTGGTAATTTTTTTTAGGCACGGATTACACAGATTTCACGGTTTCAGGAATTGAGTAACTAAAAACCGTGTTAATTCGTGTAATCCGTGCCTTATTTTATCTCTATGTCCTCAACGTTGAAATGATATACCTTCCCGGATTATCAATCTTTCCCCACTTGGTGGTAGACAGCGTGATCCATATCTGCGTCCCCTTCTTTCCGTAATCCGACAGCTTGAGAATAGCTGTAATTTCTTTCTTGTTTGTTACTCCATGTTGTGCCAGGCTGTCCAGAAGTCCTTTGACGTTGTGCGTACTCTTGTTGTAGGCATAACCGGGGATTTCGAGCGAAGGCGAAGCCGTATTGTCTTCTTCCTCTTCTGCTTTTCTTTTCTCTCCTTTACTTTGTCCGGAAATGTCAGCAATTTCGGGTGAAATGTTCTCATTTTCCAGTTTCAATTCACCTTGTACTGACGAATTGTTTGCATCCTTTGTATTATTTTCCTTTTCCTGTTTTTGGGTGTCATTGACTAACAGGTAGGGCAAATCTTCTAACTTTCTTTTCCTGCGGCAGGTAGCATCTATCCAGATGTGCTGAATTTCAAGGGAAGTCAATATCTGAAACTTCTCATAGCTTTCTTTGTCAAAGAATCCTTTGTCAAGCAAAATTTGAATGATTCCGTCTATCTCTTTTCCTTTCAGTTCTCCTCCCAGTTTGCGGGCAAAAATCAACGATTGTTCCTCACCCCATGGGATGTAATATCCTTCTTTGAATATTTTACATAGAAGTTTGCATACAGCTCCATCCACTCTGATACCATATTTGGCTTCAGCCAGTTCAATGGCATCTCTGTCGAAAAAGTTTACGGTAAGCGGAAAATAGTCTACGCTTAAATAAGTTGTGCTCATATCAGTCTTATTGTTTGTTTTTAAGTTTATACAATTGGTTTCCAATCGAGAAAATTCTCAATCTGAAAGGTTCTCCATCCTTTCTCTTCCATGCACCAGAATATGAAGGTACTGTGTACCTGCTTCATGTCATAAGAGTGGTGAAAGTCTTTGGAATAAGAAATAAGAGTGCCTGTAACTAACTGAAAACTACCGTTCTGTCTGTAGTATGCGATGATGGCATGGCCATATTGCATGTAGTCTGCCAGTGATTTCACTTTTTCGGCTATTCGTTCTGCGATCGTTTCCGAATAACCTTTCTCTGATACGATACGTTTTTTCCATACTTCTGTTAATCGATCTCTTTCTTCTTCTGTTTTGTTAGTGGCTATCAGCCGTTTTTCTTTTGTCATTACATTATAAATTTGTTAGTAAAATAGTTATATTTAAAGAAAAGGCGGAACTGTCTGTAGGATGCTTACACTATCGTGCGATGATAGTTACACTATCCTGTCGGGATAGTGACACTATCTTGCTGTTATAGTGACACTATAATTTCTGCGGGATAGTTCGTTCATTTCTTTATCTAAAAAACGGGGGCAAAAGTATAAGTTGTATTTTTTCGCTCCAATTATTCTTGCTATTTTCTACTGTGATACTTTGATTTGTATTGTTCTTTCTCTTCTTTTTCGTGCTTCGAAATTATTCCGATTCCTTTGCTTAAACTGCTAATTTCGCTGAGTATACTCCTGAATTTCATTAATCTATATCCATGATGTGTGTTTACGTAAAAGATTCTCCAGTCTGCAATGTACTTGGCTAGTCCTGTTAAAGATTTTACGTAGGAATTAAACTCGTCATCTTCGTAATAAGTGCGAAGACAGGCAATGAAATAGTGTTTTTTTTCGCCTGTGATGCCATTTCTTTTTCTGACCTCATCGATGTCAATAATTTCGTCATCATCCTGATAATCAGTTTCAAGACTTCTCTTCTTTTGTGTGCCAGTTGCATTTTTCAGGCATTTTTTTGTCGTTGTCATTTCTTTTGATTTAAATAAAATTAATAAATGGCATTAAGATGGAAATTCCAAATTTTCGCCCTATAATTGTATATAAAATAACTAGTGATGCAAATAATGAATAAAAATGGATTTAGCCGATGTGGGGAACTATACATCGGCCTTTTACGAAAAGAAGGTCGTTTTTCTACGGCACATGTCTATCAAAATGCTCTTTTCTCTTTTAATAAATTTTGTGGTAATGCCAGTGTATCTTTCAGGCAAGTCACTCGTGACCGATTGCGTCGTTACGGGGAACATCTGTATGATTCGGGCTTAAAACCGAATACGGTATCAACGTATATGCGTATGCTTCGCAGTATCTATAACCGTGGGGTAGAGTTGGGTAGTGCGCCCTATGTACATGGCCTGTTCCGTGATGTGTATACAGGAGTGGATATCCGTCAGAAAAGGGCTCTTCCGGTGAGTGAACTCCGACGGCTTCTTTACGAAGATCCCAAGACGGATTGTTTGCGGCGCACACAATCGATTGCTGCTTTGATGTTTCAATTCTGTGGGATGTCTTTTGCCGATTTGGCTCATTTGGAAAAGTCGGCTTTAGATTGTAATGTGATCCGATATAATCGAATTAAAACCAGAACTCCAATGAGTGTGGAAGTTTTGGATACAGCTAAGGAAATGATGAATCAGCTTCGCAATTCCCAGTCATCGCGTCCGGGTTGCCCCGATTACCTTTTCAGTATCCTTTCCGGTGATAAGAAACGTAAGGATGAACGTGCTTATCGTGAATATCAGTCTGCACTTCGCCGGTTTAATAATCATTTGAAAAGTTTGGCGAGGGCTTTGCACCTGACTTCTCCGGTAACTTCTTACACGATTCGCCATTCTTGGGCAACTACTGCAAAGTTCCGTGGAGTTCCAATTGAAATGATCAGTGAATCTTTAGGGCATAAGTCTATAAAGACGACACAAATTTATCTGAAGGGGTTTGAGTTGAAAGAGCGTACAGAGGTAAATCGTAAGAATTTGCATTACGTGAAGACTTGCCCTTTAGGTCGAATTTGAATGGTTAAAAAATTGATAATCAGCACTGATGCTGGTGTGTTACTTCTTAGGTAACGGAAAAGTACACTTCATAATAAATCGGAAGGAAAAAGTCGAAAAGTATCGACTAATGAGGGTTGAGAGCATCTTGGCTTTAGAAAAAGTAGAGATTCTTAGGAAAATTGGGCATATAAATTCCTAAGCATGAAAATAGGCCTTTTTCATGTTCAGATACATTTTTTTTCAAATTCAGGGTTAAATCGAAAAAAAGTAGGTTTTTATTTGTTTAATACATGTGTTTTTGTCTATCTTTGCGTCAAATTTAAATCCGTTACCTAAGAAGTAACGGAAAAACATGGGGTAAAAAAGTATGATTTTAACAAAAGAGAAATCACTAAATGCTGGGCCTATTTATGGGACAGGGGAAGGCGTAGCACACTCAAAACGCTGGTATGTTGCATTAGTTCGTATGCATCATGAAAAGAAGGTTTCCGAGTATTTGAACAAGGTGGGGATTGAGAATTTTGTACCTGTTCAGAAGGAAATCCATCAATGGAGTGATCGCCGTAAATTAGTTGAATCCGTTCTTCTTCCGATGATGGTTTTTGTACACGCTGATCCGAAAGAACGTATGGAAGTCCTGAACTTTACTACTGTGAGCCGTTATATGGTGATGCGCGGTGAGAGCAGTCCTGCTGTTATTCCTGACGACCAGATGGCACGTTTCCGTTTCATGCTTGATTATTCGGATGAAACAGTCTGTATGAATAGCTCCCCTTTGGCACGTGGTGAGAAAGTTCAAGTAATTAAAGGACCTCTGCAGGGGCTTGTGGGTGAGCTTGTCAATGTAGATGGTAAAAGTAAGATTGCTGTTCGACTGAACATGCTTGGTTGCGCCTGCGTAGACATGCCGATTGGCTATGTTGAGCCTATAGGTGAAAAAAACTAAGTGGGTAATGACGACTTCCTGTTTACAAGAAAAAATCGATAAACTTCAAAATACTGTTCATGCTCTGCTCCATAAAAGTAATTATATGGCGGGTGTGTATGTTGATGATCTTGCACGACTGAACAACGAAATCCATGAACAGATCAATGATCTGTATCCTTGTCACGGTAAGACTGCTGAGCAGGAAGCTGCTTTGTGTCTGTCTCTTCTGATGGGATATAGTGTGTCTATGTATGCCAATTTGGAGGATGAGGCAAAGAAAGAAACTGTTCTGAGGCGTTCGCAAATGATTCTGAAAAACCAATTGCCTTCACCATTGAAAATTCAGTTACACACAATCTACGATAAACTATTGTCATAGTAAATCTACTTTTTGGAAAAAGACTTTATAATTTATTGGGGTATTTAAATTATGAAACACGCATTTGACCGTTTTGTTCAATATTTGCAGAAAAATTATTTTAGTTATTGGATTGTATTAGGAATTGATACATTCATAGCTTTGATTTGTACCTGGGTGTCATTTATCGGCATTCATTATATAACGGAGACTTCCAAAGAAATCACTTCTCTCTTCCATATTTTGGCGATTTCTGTGATCTCCGGTGTCTTAGGCTCCTTTTTATTTCATACCTACCGTAATACGATCCGTTTTTCCCAGTTGAAGGAATTATGGAGACTTGCCGGAAGTGCACTGATAAAAGCTGTCTGTATCGCAATGGCTATCTGGCTTTTCCTGCCTCAGACGGGACTGCATAATAGTCAGAAAATAGTCTTTGTACTGTTTGATGGAATGCTTACTTTTATTGCCATGGTAGGCTTTCGTATTCAGTTAATTCTGGTGTATGAACTCCTGTTGAATATGCTGAATAAGAAGAATATGCATATTCTGATCTATGGCATTGCTGATAAGAGTGTGGCATTGAAAGTCCGGCTAATGAACAGCTCCCACTATAAAGTGGTAGGCTTCTGCATCTACGGAACAGGCGACTCCATCCGACGCGTGGCTGATCTTCCCGTTTATTCATTTAAGGATGAAGAGTGCTTTAATAAACTTATTCATAAGAAATGTATCGGCGGCATCCTGTTTGCCCGTTACGAGAATACCCGTGAAGAGGAAGACCGCCTGCTTCAGTATTGTAAAAGGAGTGGATTGAAAACGTTGATTGCTCCGAGTATCAGTGAGGCTGACGAAAACGGAAGTTTCCACCAATGGGTACGCCCTATCAAAATTGAAGATTTGCTGGGTCGCTCAGAAATTCATATCAATATGGAGGAGGTGATGACTGAGTTTTGTGGCAAGGTTGTGTTGGTGACAGGAGCTGCCGGTAGCATCGGTAGCGAGCTTTGCCGGCAACTGGCTCAGATGAGCATCAAGAAGCTGATCATGTTTGATTCCGCTGAGTCACCTTTGCATAATGTCCGCTTAGAATTTGAGAAGAATTATCCCAATCTTGATTTTGTTCCTGTCATTGGAGATGTCCGCGTGAAAGAACGTCTCCGTATGGTATTCGAAACTTATCAGCCTCAGATAATCTTTCATGCCGCTGCCTATAAGCATGTTCCATTAATGGAGGAAAATCCCTGTGAAGCTGTATTAGTCAACGTTGTCGGCTCTCGCCAGGTTGCTGATATGGCAGTTGAATACGGAGCTGAAAAGATGATCATGGTTTCTACCGATAAGGCTGTAAATCCTACCAATGTAATGGGATGCTCGAAACGATTAGCTGAAATCTATGTACAGAGCTTGGGCTGTGCTATCCGTGAGGGAAAAGTAAAAGGTCATACCAAATTTATCACTACCCGTTTTGGTAACGTATTGGGTAGTAATGGTTCTGTAATTCCCCGTTTTAAGGAACAGATCGAGAATGGCGGTCCTGTCACAGTGACTCATCCTGATATCATTCGTTTCTTTATGACTATTCCCGAAGCTTGTCGTCTGGTAATGGAGGCTGCCACTATGGGTGAAGGCAATGAGATATTTGTCTTTGAGATGGGAAAGGCTGTGAAGATTGTTGACTTGGCTACCCGTATGATCGAACTTGCCGGTTATCGTCCGGGTGAAGATATTGAAATAGAGTTTACGGGATTGCGTCCGGGTGAGAAGCTTTATGAAGAAGTCCTGAGTGATAAAGAGAACACAATCCCTACTGAGAATAAGAAGATAATGATAGCGAAGGTACGTCATTATGAATACACTGATATCCTTGATACCTATGGAGAGTTCGAGAAGTTATCCCGTACGGTAAAGATCATGGATACAGTGAAGCTGATGAAGAAAGTGGTACCTGAGTTTAAATCCAAGAACTCACCGAGATTTGAAGTTTTGGATAAATAACCAGAATAATCTATAACACTAACATAAATCAACAATGGATACAAAAGAATTGAAGATTGCTGTTGCAGGTACCGGCTATGTTGGTCTTAGCATAGCAACGCTTTTGTCGCAACACCACCAGGTGACGGCAGTCGATGTGATTCCCGAGAAAGTAGATATGCTTAATCGTAAACAGTCACCTATTCAAGATGAGTATATTGAGAAGTATTTATCCGAAAAGGAATTAAATCTTACGGCTACACTTGATGGTGCCGAGGCCTACAGTGACGCTGATTTTGTGGTCATTGCGGCTCCTACTAACTATGATCCGGTGAAGAACTATTTTGATACTCATCATATAGAGGATGTCATAGATCTAGTGTTAAGTGTCAATCCTGATGCTGTGATGGTAATCAAATCTACTATTCCTGTTGGATATTGTCGAAGTCTTTATGTAAAGTATGCTCAAAAAGGAGTAAAGAAGTTTAATCTGTTGTTCTCTCCTGAGTTTCTTCGTGAGAGCATGGCCCTTTATGATAACTTATATCCAAGTCGTATCATTGTTGGTTATCCAAAGTTGATTGATAGTGAGCAGTTCGACGAGGAAAACGAAGCTATTAAGGTCATTGCGGATATTCCTGCCCTAGAGAAGGCTGCACGTACTTTCGCTGCATTGCTTCAGGAAGGTGCAATCAAGGAAGATATTCCTACTCTTTTTATGGGTATAAAAGAGGCAGAGGCTGTTAAACTGTTTGCTAATACTTATCTCGCTTTGCGTGTCAGCTATTTTAATGAATTGGATACTTATGCAGAAATAAAAGGTCTGGATTCTCAGTCAATCATACAGGGCGTTGGTCTGGATCCTCGTATCGGTACACACTATAATAATCCTAGTTTTGGTTATGGCGGTTATTGTTTGCCTAAAGATACGAAACAACTATTGGCTAATTATCAGGATGTACCTCAGAACATGATGACTGCTATTGTAGAAAGTAATCGTACAAGAAAAGATTTTATAGCTGATCAGGTTTTGTCTAAAGTTGGATATTATAGTTATAGCGACCAAAATCATTATAATAAGGTACAAGAGAAAGAATGCGTCATTGGAATTTATCGCTTGACCATGAAGTCCAACTCTGATAACTTTCGTCAAAGTGCCATTCAAGGGATTATGAAGCGTATCAAGGCGAAAGGGGCAACTATTGTAATTTATGAGCCGACAATGCAAGACGGTGAGACTTTCTTCGGCAGTCAAGTGGTGAATGACTTGGCAAAGTTTAAAGAAATGAGTCATGCTATCATCGCTAACCGTTATGATAGTTGCTTAGACGATGTGATGGAAAAAGTTTATACTCGTGATATTTTCCAACGAGACTAACAGAAGAATAAGATAATATGTAAGCACTCACTGTATGGCTCTTGTTATTTTTCCTTTTCCCTCTTACTTTTGTGTCGAACTTAAAGAATCGAGAACAATGAACATGAGTGAATTGAACGTATGATGAAACCTGTTTGCTTGGGTAGGAAGAACTATCTGTTCTGTGGTTCGGAGCAAGCTGCTAAAAACACGTCCTTGATTTACTCGATTATAGAAAGTTGTAAGATGAACAGGCTTCGCTCTGTTAAATATATTGCGGATGTTTTACGAAAATTAATATCCGACGAAACTGATTACATGGCACTTCTGCCAATGAATATTGCAAAATAACTTAATTATTAATCAAAAATATAACTCAATATGGGCTACAATACCGTCAAAGGTATTATAGCCATACAGTGAGTGCTTACAGAATAAAGAAAACAAACATATGTTCAACTTAGAGAAATTCATTGCTGATTCTGTGACCTTTCGTCCAGTCAGTATGTTTGCAGCAGATATTGAGGCAAACAAAGAGATACTTACCTTAGAAATTAAGGGTAAGAAAGTTTGTGTAATAGGTGGAGCTGGAAGTATTGGCTCCAGTTTCATCAAGGCGGTTCTTCGCTTTGAACCAGCATCTGTTGTTGTTGTTGACCTCAATGAGAATGGTCTAGCAGAACTTGTGCGTGATGTTCGCTCAATCGAAGGGCTTTACGTTCCTGACGAGTTTCGCTGCTACACTCTTAATTTTGCAGACCCAATTTTCGAGCGCATCTTCCGCGAAGAGAAGGGTTTCGATATTGTTGCCAATTTTTCTGCCCACAAACACGTGCGCTCAGAGAAAGACAAATATTCCGTTCAAGCACTCATCGAGAACAATGACATCAAGGCTAAGAAGCTGATGGATCTCCTCTGCGTCTATCCACCTAAGCACTTCTTCTGTGTCTCTACAGATAAAGCTGCTAATCCAGTCAACATCATGGGAGCTAGCAAGCGCATCATGGAAGATCTAGTGATGGCCTACAACACCCGATTCAAGGTCACTACCGCACGCTTCGCCAATGTAGCTTTCTCCAATGGTTCTCTTCCTGATGGATGGATCCATCGTCTCCAGAAGAAGCAGCCTTTGGCAGCACCTTCTGACGTAAAGCGCTATTTTGTATCTCCTGAGGAGTCTGGTCAGATATGTATGCTTGCTTGTATCCTTGGTAATGGTGGGGAAGTATTCTTCCCTAAGTTAGGCGAAGACCAGATGTTCACTTTCTCTGCTATCTGCGACGATTTCGTGAAGGCAGAAGGCTTCACCAAGGTAGAATGCAAGAACGATCCCGAAGCAAAGCAGTATGCCGCTCAGATGTCGTATGAGAGTGACACCTATCCTGTCGTGTATTTCAAATCTGACACCACAGGTGAGAAGGCATACGAAGAGTTCTACATCCCTGGAGAGAAGATCGATATGGAGCGTTTTATGAGCCTCGGAGTGGTTTGTGAAAGCACCCGTCGCTCGATGAACGAAGTAAATGATTTCTTCCTTGAGCTTGAAGGCATTTTCCAGAAAGATGACTTCACTAAGGCAGAAGTAGTAGAATCCATTAAAAAGTTCATCTCTAACTTCGAGCATGAGGAGAAGGGCAAAAACCTTGATCAAAAGATGTAATTAACGGATAATTCGTGTTAAATGATATAAGACGATGGTAGATTACAATAACACAATAGACTTCATCAAGTCCCTTTATGGTAACAAGGAGTTTACTCCTCTTGCCATTCCTGTATTCGCAGGCAGTGAGAAAGCATATCTCAACGAGTGTATCGACACCACTTTCGTTTCGTCAGTAGGTAAGTTTGTCGATCGCTTCGAGGAAGATATGGCAAAATATACCAGTGCAAAGCGTGCCGTAGTGTGCGTGAGCGGAACCAACGCTCTTCACATGTCGCTCCTACTCGCAGGTGTGAAGAAGGATGATGAGGTACTCACTCAGGCACTTACTTTCATAGCCACTTGCAATGCCCTTTCATATATTGGCGCACATCCAGTGTTCCTCGATGTGGATAAGAGCACCATGGGCCTTTCTCCCGATGCCATGAAAGAATGGCTTCAGGCTAATGCAGAGGTTCGCAAGAATACCCGCATTGGTGAGCTCTCAGAGTCTCAAGACTTTGCTTTCCATGAGGATGAACTCGCTTGCTATAACAAGAACACCGGTCGTCGTATCAAGGCTTGTGTACCTATGCACACTTTCGGTCATCCGGTTCGTATCGAGGAGATTGCGGTCCTCTGCAAGGAGTACCACATTGAACTCATAGAGGATGCAGCAGAATCAATCGGTTCGACATACAAAGGAAAACACACCGGTACATTCGGAAAGATAGGAGCAATCTCGTTCAACGGCAACAAGACCATCACCACCGGTGGTGGCGGTATGATGCTCTTCATGGACGAGGAACTCGGAGCTTATGCAAAGCACATCACCACGCAGGCCAAGATTTCTCATCGTTGGGAGTTCCGTCATGACCACATTGGCTTCAACTATCGTATGCCAAACATCAATGCAGCCCTCGGTTGCGCTCAGTTGGAGAATCTCGACAAGTATGTAGCTAGCAAGCGTAAGGTGGCAGCTGAATACATCGAGCACTTCAAGAATGAGGATGACATCGACTTCTTCGCAGAACCAGAGAACTGCTTCTCCAACTACTGGCTCTCAGCCGTTGTTCTCCGAGACAAGGAATCTCAACTCGACTTTCTCCAGCAGACTAACGATAATGGAGTCATGACTCGTCCTATTTGGGAACTCATGAATCGTCTGCCAATGTTCGAGAACTGTGAGAACGACGGTCTTAGGAACACCATTTGGTTTACCGATCGTGTAGTCAATATCCCTTCAAGCGTACGTCCTGAAGATTTGTAAAAAACAAGAACTATGTCTCAACTCACATATAGACTCGCAACCTTATCCGATTTCGAAGATCTTTATCGTATTAAGTGTGATAAAGAGAACATTGCATGGGGTGGATTTACCAAAGCTCCTGAAAAGGACTCTTTCTATCAATGGTATTTGCGACAGTTAGCATCTGACTGTCGTTGGATATACCTTGTATATGAAGGAGAGGATTGCTGTGGTTTCTTCTATGTAGATAAACTGGAGGATGGTACATACGAAGCTGCATCATCAGGTGTATTATCTGAATACATGGGTAAAGGTATAGGTACTTATGCTCTCGCTATGCAAGTTGCTGAAATAGAATGTTTAAATTCGGGGGTATTTTCTTGGGTATCAGACAGAAACATCGCTTCCTACAAGAGATATGAGAAACTGGGATTCATCCGAACGGATGAATTCGAAGTCAGAAATTTACCACTTCTCGGGGGTGAACATAAGTTTTATAAATGGATAAAAAATAAGTAAGTCAACTTGAAGTGGTTATCAAAACAAGATAACAATGCCACTTCAATTGACATACAGAAAAGCAACAGTAAAAGATTTTGAAGATTTATATTTAATCAAGTGCGATCAGGCAAACATAGAATGGGGAGGATTCAAAGAGGCGCCAAATCGTGAGCGTTTCTTTGAATGGTACAAAATTCAAATTACATCAGACAAGCGTACCATATACCTTGTTTATGACCTTGATAATCCATGTGCATTCTTTTATATAGATAAGGTGGATGATGTAACCTATGAGTTTTCTTCTTCTGGAGTCCTGTCTCAGTATGTAGGAAAAGGAATCGGTTCATATACTGTTCGGGTTAGAATAGAAATCATCCGAAGACTTGGAGGAAAGAATCTCATTACATGGATAGCCGAAGATAACATTGCTTCTTACAAGAGGTTTATCAAAGAAGGTTTCACCCGTACAGAAGAATATGAAACTCGCAATCTCCCTCTTCTCGGAGGCGAACACAAGTTTTATCAGTGGATTAAAGAATTATAAATTATGTCCTTCATCACTAACCGCACCAAAGCAAACTTCTACAACGAGAGTCAGATGACTTTTTTCGTTCAGAAGGATTGTGTAGATATCATCTTCAAGATTAAGAAAGGTGTGTATCTCACAGTTTCGGCCTATTCTCTCTCTGAGGGTAGGCTGCTGCTGGCGTGCGATTGGGGGACATTCTGGAATCGACTGAAAGGTATGCGTAATCGTAAGGATGTATTAGCGAAATTCAAAAAGGCTTGTCCTTTGGCTACCAATATCTTTACCAATACCGTATCACCTCACTTCGCGTATATAGATAAGGAACAGTCGCAAGGGGCGGTAGTGCTTGAAATGAAAGCTCCTGTTCAGACTAATAGTATTTCTGATTATCTTCATGAAAAGGTGATAGAGAAGGCTATGGAACTGGTGAAGTACAATCTGAATCTGTATTGTGAGTTGGAAGAGAAATGTTCGTTCTTTGCTTGGAAGACCGATTTGCAAAATTTAAAATAGAAAACGGCTGGGGGATTAGCACGGTTAGCTAGAGTGTTTGCATAGCATGCAAAAGGTCATCGGTTCGAGCCCTATATTCTCTACAATAAATCAATAGAAAACAAATGAAGAAAGTTTGCATAATAACAGCTGCGCGTTCAGAGTATGGTTTGCTACGATGGACTATTGATGGTGTTCAGCAGAATATAAATCTTGAACTCCAGCTGGTAGTCACAGGTGCACATCTGATGGCTGAACATGGCTATACATATAAGTGCATCGAGGAAGATGGCTATCCTATTTCCGCAAAGGTAGATATGGGGCTCAATAGTGATTCGAAGGAAGTCATCGTTGAGGCTATGGGACGTTGCTGCATGGGCTTTGCAAAGACCTTTGCCACACTCCAGCCTGACTTGGTTGTAGTTCTTGGTGATCGTTACGAACTGCTTCCTATCTGTAGTGCTGCGCTTGTGATGAACATTCCTATCGCACATATCTCTGGTGGTGATGTCACTATTGGTGCCATTGACAACGAAGTGCGTAATGCCGTCACTATGATGTCTGCTATTCATTTCCCTGGAGTGGAAAAGTCGGCACAGAATATCATTCGTATGCGTAACTCTGATGCTCACGTGTGGGCTGTGGGAGAACCCGGGCTTGACAACTTCTGCAGAAGCACTCTGATGACTCGCCAGAAACTGGCAGAGAATATCGGTATTCCTACTAACAGTAAATGGATTCTTGTAACGCTTCATCCAGAGACCAATGAATCGCTTGACTACAATCTACAGATGGCACGAAATATCATAGCTCTTACAGATAGCATGATGGATGTCTCAATCATTATCTCAAAGGCAAATGCTGACTTCGGAGGTAAGCAGATTAACGACTATTGGACAGAAGTGGAGAAGCAGAATCCAGAGAAGTATCATCTCTTTCCATCTCTCGGACAGATGCGCTACCTCAGTTTCATGAACGAGTGTTATGCCGTCCTCGGCAACTCATCCAGTGGCATAGTAGAAGCTCCTTGCTTGGGTACACCAGTCGTCAATATCGGCAATCGTCAGACTGGTCGCTTTATCTGTAAAAATGTGCATCAGGTAGATAACAACCTCAAAGAAATTCAGAAGGCTTGGAACGCGATAGAAGCTAATCCAGAGCGCATCAAGGATAGTTACTATGGCGATGGTTGTACTGCTGAAAAGATTGTTGAACACATAGAAGAATATCTTTATGCAAAATAGTCGGGTTATAGGTGGAGAGTTTGATGTAGATCTTCAGGGACTCCAATACACTCAGAGCAACAACGGCTCATTAGAGGGTGTGTATAAATATTCTTCAGGTCGTTCTGCTCTCTATTACATTCTTCTTGATGTACAGAAACGATATGGCATTACTGCTGTCTATCTTCCTGATTACCTCTGTTCATCCATAGTGACTGCAGTCGAGAAGAGTCAGATGAAAGTAGTATTCTATAACCTCAATGATCAGCTTGAGATTGATGTTGAAAAACTTCCACTCAAGGACAACGAAAAGGCTGCCGTATTGCTTATCAACTACTTTGGACTCAAGAACCTGCAGCCTCAGGTAGAATTTATTCGCTCTATCAGTAAGGAGATAATCGTAATAGAAGATGATGTGCAGGCTTTTTATGAGTTCCGCAAACCGGAGCTCATAGCAGACTATAAGTTCACCAGTCTTCGCAAGACCTTTGCCTGTCCAGATGGTGGATTGGTGAAGACTGCTAACGACCTTCCGCTTGTCTCCGCAGCTAATAAGTTTCATCAGTACAAACTCGCTGGCAGCATTCTCAAGTCGCTTCGTAAACCAGAGTATTACGATGATGATGTCTATCTTCATCTCTTCGAGAAAGGTGAGAGCCACATAGATGACGAGATTGAGAAGGGCATGAGTCAGATTTCGCAGGAGGCTATCACTAAGACAGACTTCGAGCGAATCGCTTACATCCGCCTTCGTAACATCCGTCAGATACTTAATGGACTCAAAACACTAGGCATCCGAACTATTCTTCCTGTGTCCAAAGACAAAATACCACTCTTCGTACCCATCTGGTTAGAGGACAGAAACAAGGTTCGACGACAGATGTTCCAACAGCAGATTTTCTGTCCTGTGCATTGGCCTCTTGAAGGCATGGATGTACAGAAGGGTGTAGAGATGGCTGAACATGAGATGTCTATCATCATTGACCAAAGATATACTAATAAGGATATGTGTTTTATTCTCACCACATTAGAGAAAGCATTGAAATAATGATAGGATTTACAGAACATTGGAATGAGTACTTTGACCGTATTCCAGCCGAATTGTTGGATCTGTATTTTCGTGAAGAATACGTAAGACTCTACGAGACCGAGAGCGAGAAGGCTTGCTGCTTTGTATATGAGGCCGGCGACAGCATCATGCTTTTCCCATTCCTGCTTAGAGCTTTTGAGTACAAGGGAACAATATACTACGATTTTGAGACTGCCTACGGTTATGGCGGTCCGGTGTCAAACGATCATAGTGAGGCCTTTATGACAGCTGCTTTTCAGACTATGATAGACAAGGCTAAGGCAGAAAACTATGTCTGTGGCTTTACGCGCTTCCATCCTCTGCTTGAAAACTGGGATTACTTCTATAAGGTTGGTTGCTTGATTCAGGATCGTAAGACCATCGCCATCGACCTCTCAGGAGGCATAGAAGCCACTTGGAGGAACGAGATTCATACCAAGAACCGCAATGTCATCAAGAAGGGTGAGAAGAATGGTCTGGAATTCGTAGTTGATAACGACTTCACATATCTAAAGGAGTTTGAAAAGCTTTATAACTCCACTATGGACAAACTGGAGGCTGATGGTTTCTACTACTTTGAACCTAAGTATTACGACCAGCTGAAAGATACCATCCAGAATCGTTTTCTCGGCATTGTGAAGCATGATGGCAAGGTGGTGGCAGGAGCCATCTTCTTCTATCAGTTGCCATACGGACACTATCATCTTGCAGGTAGCGACAAGGCTTTTCTCAAACTCTCCCCCAACAACTTCCTGCTTTGGGGGGCTGCTAAGGAACTGACTACAAGGGGAGTGAAGCACTTCCACCTTGGTGGAGGAACTGATGGCTCAGAGGAGAACAGCCTCTATCAGTATAAGCGCAAATTCTCTAAGCACGAATATCAGTTCACCCTAGGCAAGATGATTTTCAATCCTTTGCTTTACGATGAAATTTGTGATGATTGGGCTGTGGCTAATCCTGAAAAGGCCGAGAAACTGAAATACATTCTTTTGAAATATAAATACTGATACAATATGCATACATATATAATTGCTGAAGCAGGCGTCAACCATAATGGTCGGCTCAATCTTGCGCTACAGCTTTGCGATGCCGCAAAGGCTGCTGGTGTGGATTGTGTGAAGTTCCAGACTTGGCAGACTGAGAAGATTGTCACTCGCAAGGCTGAGAAGGCAACCTATCAGTCGGAGAATACGCATGATGTTAAAGAGAACCAGTTTGACATGCTCAAGAAACTCGAACTCTCATACGAAGATTTCCGCATCGTGCAGGAGCATTGTCGTAAGATTGGTATTGACTTCCTTTCTACTCCTGATGAGGAGCACAGTCTTGCCTTCTTGATGAACGAACTCCATCTTCCTATCATCAAGATTGGTTCCGGAGAGGTTACCAACATCCCTTACCTCCGTCAGATGGCATCCTACGGCAAGCCTATCATCCTCTCTACAGGTATGGCTACACTTGTTCAGGTGGCTATCGCCTACGACACCCTTCTTGCAGCAGGTGCTTCTTCGGTAGCATTGCTCCATTGTACCACCAACTATCCTTGCCCTAAGAACGAAGTCAACCTTCGCGCTATGCAGACCATGAGGGAGGCTTTCAAGTGTCAGGTGGGCTATTCCGATCATACTATGGGAACTGAGATTCCTATTGCTGCCGTTGCTCTGGGTGCGGAGATTATTGAGAAACACTTCACCCTCGACCGCAATATGGAAGGACCTGATCACAAGGCTTCGCTCGAACCACAGGAACTCAAGTATATGGTCGATTGCATCCGTAACATTGAGGTTGCTCTTGGCGATGGTATTAAGCGTCCTAACCCAAGTGAGGTGGAGATTTCCAAAGTGGTGCTCAAGTCCATTGTGGCAAAAGTGCCGGTGAAGAAGGGTGACATCCTTTCTGTCGACAATATTACCATCAAACGTGCCGGAAGCGGTATTTCTGCAGCCTATTGGGATATGGTGGTAGGCACCAAGGCGCTTCACGATTTTGAAATTGACGAACTCATAAAGATTGATTAAGTCTATGCTTCCATTAGTCATTATTCCAGCACGGGGTGGTAGTAAAGGCATACCTCATAAGAATATCAAGGAGTTGGGCGGTAAACCATTGATTTATTATGCGATTGATGCTGCCCGCAAGTTTACCACCGACGATAATATCTGTGTCTCAACCGATGATGATAATATTATCAAGGTTGTGGAGGATTATGGTTTGAAGGTTCCTTTTAAGCGTCCTGAGTATTTGGCTACCGACAATGCAGGCACCAATGGAGTGCTCCTTCATGCGCTTGACTTCTATGAGCGGAAGGGTAATCACTATGATATGGTTGTGCTCCTTCAAGCAACCTCACCTTTCTGTAGAGCAGAGGATGTGATTGAGGCCACCAAACTCTATGATGATAGTATAGATATGGTCACTTCGGTCATGCCAGCCAAGTGTAATCCTTATTACGATGGTTTTGAAGACAATGCAGAAGGCCTCCTTACCATTAGCAAGGGGGATGGTACGATAGAACGACGTCAGGATGCTCCTCGCGTATGGCAGCAGAATGGAGCTGTTTATGTCATAAATCCAGAGCAACTTAAATCCAAGGGACTTGCAGGAATGAACAGAGTCCGCAAGTATGTGATGGACGAAATTCACTCTGTTGATCTCGACAATATGCTCGATTGGAAGATTGCAGAAATCATGTTGAAAGATAAATTGATAGAGATATGAGAAAATATATAATCAGCGAGATCGCCTCCATTCGTGAAGCTCTCGTTGCCATTAACAGCATAACCCACGATGGCGAGTCGCTCATCGTAGTGAATGTCGACCAGCAGATGGTGGGCTCACTCACTGATGGTGACATCCGCCGAGGACTTATCGCTGGGGCAGAACTGACTGATCCTATCAGCAAAATCATGCATCGTGACTTTAAGTTCATCAAGCAAGAAGATTACGATGTGGCTCACCTCAAGTCGTTCCGCGACCGTCGCATCATGTTCATCCCGATTTTGGATGCAGAGAATCATGTGGTGGATGTAGTTAACCTCCAGAAATTCAAGTCAAAGCTTCCCATCGACGCCGTCCTGATGGCTGGTGGAAAGGGTGAACGTCTTCGTCCGCTTACCGAGAAGACTCCAAAGCCATTACTCGAAGTGGGAGGCAAGTGTATCATTGACCATAATGTGGATCGCCTGATTTCTTATGGCATACAGCATGTCAATGTGACTGTCAACTACCTTGGAGAGCAACTGGAAAAGCACTTTACTACTCCTCGTGATGGTGTGCAAGTACGTACCTTCCGCGAGCCCAAATTTTTTGGCACTATTGGTAGTATCAAGTTCGTAGATACTTTCTACAACGATACTGTCCTTGTGATGAACTCCGACCTCTTCACCAATATCAACTATGAGGACTTCTTTCTCCACTTCCAGATGCACGATGCAGAGATGTCCGTTGCGGCCGTTCCTTACAATATCAGTATCGAATTGGGTATCCTTGACCTTGATGGACGCAACATCAAGGGGCTCATTGAGAAACCTAAGTATAACTACTATGCCAATGCAGGCATCTACCTCATTAAGAAGCGTGCCCTTGCCGAGATTCCGGAAGATACCTTCTTTCATGCCACCCATCTTGTGGAGAAGCTCATCGTCCAAGGCAAGAAGGTCATCCGCTATCCGCTCAACGGCACTTGGATTGATATTGGCACTCATCAGGAGTACGAGAGAGCAAAGGAATTAGTGAAACATTTGAAGTAAAGCAAACCCGAATAGAATGTTTAGAAAGATAATTGACTATCTCAATTTGCGTCAGGCAGGAGGCTTGGAGTTGTTTTTTGCCTTGCTGATGATTTTGAGTGCCTACAGTTTTATGGGTATTCCGTTACAGGTTGTTCTTTGGAGTGGTTTGTTCGCTTTACTCCTTTTCAAGCAGAACAAGAGGCAAATACCTATGTTTAAGCCTTTAGTGGCATTAGCTGCTTTTGTTCTAGTACATGATTTTATCTATCTGTTTATTGCAAAGGGCAATCTGAATGCTTACATCATGCAGATATTCTACTTTGGTAGTATCTTCATGGCTGCTAAAGTATTTGATATTGAGAAATTAAAAGGATCGTTGAATCTCGTTGCGCTTATATCTATGGTAGGCCTTCTCTACCAGTGGGGATTGATTGCTGCAGGAGGTGAGGTTCGCCCAATACAGCTACCATTCCTTGATATGGGCGAGAGCAGATTGGAGACGTTTTCTGTTCGACCTTCTTCTTTCTTTATGGAGCCAGCAGCCTATGTTGCTTTCATGTATTTGCCACTTGCTTTCTCCTTGATAGAACGAAAATTCATTTGGACAGCAGCAATAATCTTGTCTGAGTTTTTGACCACATCAACAACTGGACTCCTTACTTCCTTTATTGTGCTCATTGTTTATGTATTTACTCAAAAGGTAAACTTCAAAATCAGATTCTTTACTGTAGCTATGGGAGTAGCAATGTTGTTTGCTCTCACCAATGTTGAGGCGTTCCAAACAGGTGTGAATAAGTTGGAGGATACCAATGTGGAGACAAATATGCGATTGGCACAAGGTCCGTATATTGTGAGTACTATGGAGCCTTTGGAGATGGTGGCAGGTGCTGCATATCATAATGCATACGATTACTGCATGGCAGGAAGAGCACCTATGGTGGTATTCTACAAGGAGGAGGTATATATGTCAACAGCATGGATGATTGTCCTTAAGTATGGTTTTATTGGCTTATTCCTTTATTTATTGGTATATTATAAGATAGGCAGAGGAAACAGAGAAATAATCCCATTGATTATTTGTTTAGTTGCAACTATGTTCTCATCGGGATATGGTTTGGGAATCAATTATGTCTATACTTCGATTGGATTAATGTTGATGTATTCTAACTATCAGGAACTATCGTACGAGAATTAGAAATGAAGAAAATAGGTATCATAACATACTTCTACTTCTATAATTACGGTACTATGTTGCAAGGATTTGCAACACAATTGCTGTTTGGAAAGAATGATGGAGTAGAAGTTGAATTAATTGATTATAGATTCGGTAACAAGACTGCTCGTCGGAAGATTGACATTCTTAAGATACGTCTCAAACGCTTACTTGTGTATTTCAAGGAGTTTAAACGTGTGTATCTGACAGGCAAGTATGCTTCATTGATGGTTCACAGATATAAGTATTTCAATGAATTTGCATCCAAGTATCTCAACCTCTCTCAAAAGAAATATATGTATGAGAACGAGATTGCAGAGGATGCTCCTAAGTACGACATCTATATTACCGGTTCGGATCAGACTTTTAGCCCTAAAATTGGGTTCTCGACAGCTTTGTTCTTGAATTTTGCTCAAAAGGACGCTGTTAAAGCTGCTTATGCACCAAGTTTAGGAGTTTCATCTCTCACAGAAGAGCAGGTTGCATACATTGGAAAGGAGTTGAAGAAGTATGATTTCCTTTCGTGTCGCGAATCTCTCGGTAGCGAAATGTTGGAGAAGATTACAGGACGAAAGGTTGAAACCGTACTTGATCCTACTCTGATGATTCATTCTGACGATTGGACTCAATTTTCAGTAAAGCCAAATGTCAAGGACAAGTATATACTTTGTTATTTTCTTGGCGATCGCGACTACTATAGAGCTTATGTAGCCCAACTTTCCAAGCAAACAGGCCTTCTTGTTTACTACATTCCTGTAAGTTGGAAGGATTTAAAAAAAAATAACAATCTGCTTTGGGAAGTAGGTCCTTCTGAGTTCTTGGGATTGATAGCAAATGCAGAATATGTGTGTACTGACTCGTTCCATGGTACCATCTTTAGTGTAAACTTCCATCGTGAGGTACGGGTTTTCGTGAAGCATGCAGGAAATGTGGCTGGTGGCGACAATTCCCGATTGTTTGATATTCTTGAGAGATTGGGCCTTGAGAAACAATTGATAACAGAATACACAAAGGGTTCCATTATTGAGGATTCTCATATTGATTACTCTCATGTAGATGAACTGCTTTCTGTTGAACGAGAGAAGTCAATGCGATATGTAAAATCAATCGTAAACTCTGTGAAATAATGATAGAGATTTGCAAGAAACAAGATTGTGTTGGTTGTGGGGCGTGCCTTTCTGCTTGCAATAAGGATGCTATCACTATGCAGCCTGATGCATTGGGATTCTTCTATCCGGAGATTGATCAGGGCAAATGTGTTAATTGTGGCTTGTGTGCAAAGTCATGCTTCAATAATAATAAGCCTACATACAATGAGCCTATTGACACTTGTGTAGGTTATGCAGTAAACATTGGCGAACAAGTCTCTTCCACTTCTGGAGGACTTGCTTCGGTTTTTATGGGGACTATTCTTAAGAACGGAGGTCTTGTCTATGGCTGTTCTGGGGAAAATGCTCGTAAGGTAAAGCACATCCGAATTGAGAAACCCGAAGATATTGAGAAACTGAGAGGCAGCAAGTACGTTCAGAGCTACATGGGGCAGATCTATAAGAATGTAGTTGCTGATTTGTGTGCTGACAAAAATGTTCTTTTCATTGGTACACCTTGTCAAGTGGCTGGTTTGATAACCTATTTGAAGGGCAAGACCTACGACAAACTCTATACTGTCGATTTCGTTTGCCATGGAGTCCCTTCTCAGCAGATTTTGAATGATGCAATAGATGCCAAGGTAAATGAGCGTGAAGGCTTGCGTCTCGTGAATCGTGTGAAGGAAGGCAGTAAGGAAAGCAAATACACTTTGCGTCTAATTAAGAATGGGCAGGTAGTATGCGATGATACTTATCCTTCTGAAGGTTATATCACGGGCTTCCTTTGTGGTCTTTACTATCGTGAGAACTGCTATCAATGTCAGTTTGCCAGAAGAGAGCGCGTGTCGGATGTGACCTTGGGCGACTTCTGGGATAGATTCGACAATGTAAAAGGATTGGCGAATAAGAAAGATGGATTGTCTATGATAATGGCGAATACTGAAGCAGGAAAGAAACTGCTGTCAATGTGTGAAGATTCGTATGCTCACGCAGAATGGGATTACGAAGATTTCATTCGCAGGAACGGACAACTTAAACAACCTATTAGAAGACATCCAAAGCGAGATCAATTTGAAAAGATATATGCGATAGCAGGATATGATACAGCATTATCTGAAACACTTCACCAAGATTTGAAGAATATCAGAAAGAATATTCTTTTAAATACTATTTCGTCAATAATAAATCGAACTCCAGTTGTCAGAACTATATATAAGAAACTTAGAAATAGATAAATCAATATGTCGAGAAAAAGTATTAAGAGTGTCTTGACACTAACAACACAATACGCCAATAATATGGGAGCGCTATTGCAGTGTCATGCTTTGGCGAAATATCTTAATATCCAAGAGTCTGTAGATTGTAAGGTACTGCAATATCAGCCTGAAGGATATAATAAGAGTTGGTCATTCTTTAATAAGCCTTTGACTTTTCGAGATTTAATCAAGAATATTTATTGTTTTCTGAATCCAAACCTTCTCGTTCCAAAGATCAAGAAGCAGAAGATAATGCGGAAGTTCATTAGCGATTACATCCCTTTGACGTCAGAACAGTATAAGCGAAAAGATATTGAGCAGAACCCTCCAAAGGCTGATGCATTCGTTTGCGGTAGTGACCAGATATGGAACTTCAAGTACCGTCGCGATTTGACCTATTTCTTTGATTTTGTCAATAAGGAAGAATCGCGCATCATAGCCTATGCCCCAAGTATTGCAGACCCTTGGAAGGAAGAAGATGCAAAGTTCATCGCTCCATATTTGAAGCGTTTCGATTCGCTATCTGTACGTGAGACTCCTAATCTTCTTCAGGTGAAGGAACTGTCGCCAGAGAATAATCCTACTGTGGTTTGCGATCCTGTCTTCTTGCTTGAAAAGCAGCAATGGGATGATATTGCGGACACCAAGTTAGAACCAAACGAACCGTATATCTTCTGTTACTTCTTGAGTGTGACACCACTTGCCATAGAAACGGTCAAGAAGATGCGCGAGTTGACTGGTCTCAAGGTGGTTCACTTTAACCTGAATGCCCTTGATAAGTTCAAGAGCGAGTACAACATCCGCATTGCTGGTCCTACAGACTTTGTTGGCTTAATTAAGAATGCCACATACGTTTGCACTAACTCGTTCCATTGTTCTGCCTTCTCTATCATCTATCGCAGGAACTTCATGTTCGTACCTAAGAATATGGCAAACGAGCGTATCACAAGCTTGGTGGGCAAGTTCCGCCTTTCTGATGTGTTTGTCTCTAAAGATAAGATAAAGACAATGACTATAGAAGACCTGAAGGTGGACTATTCGAGAACAGAAGGTTGCATCGAAGGATTTATCGCTCAATCTAAAGAGTATTTACATAACGCTTTGAAAGATGAAAGACAAGATAATCAAGCTTGCAGATAAGAGTGCTTGTACAGGCTGTGGGGCATGTGCAGATGCCTGCTCCAAGTCTTGCATTACTATGGTGAGGAAAGGACTTCATATCTACCCCCAGATTGATGCAGAGTTTTGCATAGGTTGCCAAAAGTGCATGAAGACTTGCCCAAGTATCAACCCACTCAATTCGGTAGAAGTCAGCATCCAAAAGTATTATGCATGTTGGCATAAGGATTTGTCAGCAGTTATGACCTCAACTTCAGGAGGCGTAGGTACGGCTTTGGCTGAACACGCTATTGACTGCGACTACTATGTAGCAGGTGTGGTGCTGACGAGTGAGGGAGAGGTTAAACACGTAATTGCTACAAACAAGGAAGATATACAAGCTTTCAAAGGCTCAAAATATGTGCAGAGCAACAGCATTGGCATCTATCAAGAATGCATGAAGGCAATTAAGGAAGGTCACAAAATTCTTTTCATCGGCACCCCTTGTCAAACAGAAGCAATGAAACGAATACTCCATTCCAGTTTGCAAGATAGCCTTCTCACATGCAGCATTATCTGCCATGGTGTAAACTCTTCGTTTGTCTGGAATGACTATCGAAATAGCCTCGAAAAGAAGTGTAAGTCCCATATAGAGAAATATAACTTCCGCTGTAAGTCACATGGATGGCAAAAACAGAATGGAGGACCGAACTTAAGGGTATCGTACGAAATGATCTCTGGAAAGAAGGCCGATATGCCAAGTTGGCGCAATCTTTTCCACTACTGGTTTGGTCAGCATTTCATCATGCGACCTTCGTGTTTCAAATGCCAGTATAGGACTGAAGACCGGCATTCGGACATCGTCATTGGTGATTTTTGGAATGTCGAAAAGGTGCTTGATGATATGGATACCTGCAATGGTGTTTCAGCAGTGATAACTACCACAGTACGAGGTGAGGAATTCCTTCATACCAATCCGTACCTTAATGCGACACCAGTTGACGCGCAGAAATCAAAAAGTGTGTTGAAAGGCTTGATCAATAGAAAGTCTGAAGAAACCCAAAACAAAGAAATCCTGCGAATGGGGACATTTGAGCAGGAGTATAGTCAGGATGGTTTTGAGTATATGGCAAAGAAATATCCTTGCCCTACTTACATTGACCAGATTATTAACAAAATAAAATCAATGATATGAATATTGAAAGCATCAAGAAAATTGTGCTGTACTTTATGAGCAAACATGCTCTCCGTAAGTACTACAATCGCTTGAAGAGGACTAATAAGATTACGAATCTCACCCAAGCGCAAAAGCAAGAGATTCAGGCTTACTACATGGATAACTATAGCGTGAATGTTAACACTAAGTGGCACGAGATTCTGTATTCAATTTCAGGAGTCTATCGAGTAGACTATATGCCATTTGATGTATATGGTCAGTTGCTTGAGCGATTCTCGCCATTTGCCTATAAAAAGGTGCTTGATGATAAGGTGCTATACGATTGGCTGCTACCTGATGTAAAGCTGCCCAATAGACTCTATTCGTCTTGTAATGGCGTGATATACAGATATTTATCTGGGGGGGGGTAAGCGGAGGTGTTAATGTCGGATTTACTTGAAGCCATTAAGAATATCGACAACTGTATTATTAAACCTTCGAAAGACTCATCTGCCGGCATAGGAGTGAGAAGCTTGCGAGTAACAGATGATATCGTTTCCGATTATGACGGTAGCCTTGAAAAACTTATAAAGAGTTACAAGGGCAACTTTGTTATTGAAGAGAAAGTGGTTTGTTGCGACAACTTGAGAAATTTGAATCCTTCTTCGTGCAATACTCTACGTATGCACACTTGGCGCAATAGAAAAGAAAACAAGATTGAGTTCGTTTCTGCTTTCCTTCGTGTAGGTCGCAAGGATTCTCTCATTGATAATGGATTTGCCGGTGGAATTGCCATTCCAGTAAGAGTAGATGGTGCATTGTCAAAAAGCGGATGTACGTTAAAGACCTATAAGAGATACGAACAGTCTGATACTGGTATCACCTTCAAGGGATATAAGATTCAGCAGTTTGACGAGATGGTGCAGGTAGTATGCGATGCTCATCACAATCTGCCTCACTTTGACCTCATTGGATGGGATGTAACGATCAACAATAAGAACGAGGTGGTTGTCATCGAGTTTAATCCTGACCCTGACATGCGACTCGATCAGTTGATATTCTTGGATAACTGCTTATTGGATAAAAAAGAAAAAATATACAAGGTACTTTTCAAACATGATTAAATTAGCAATCAGAGATGATGATATGAATTTCTTCACGAAAGTGGAGGATCTTGAATATATATATAAAGATTTTAATCATTTTCCCATTAGCTATGCAGTAGTTCCTTATGTGCTGGATGTCTCAACCCGAGGCGTATGTTCTGATACGAAAGGAAATACAATGCCACAGGATGTGGCAGACAACAAGGCATTGGTGGAATGGGTGCGTCATGAAATTAAGAATGGAACTTGTGATGTTCTTCTCCATGGAGTTCATCACAGCTATAAGTTTACCGACAAAGGTGTAAAGCTCGCAGAGATGCAATGGCGTGATAACGAACCCAATCTTGCAGACTTGTTGAGAGCAGAGAAGGAGCGCCTATCGGCTTTATTTGATTACCCAATCACGTGCTTTGTTGCCCCAAGCAACAAGATCACAAAGTATTGTCTCGGTCAGGTAGCTAAAGCAGGATTGAATTTCTCAGGCATTATCCCGATGAAACCAAACGTAAACCTGACAATAAAAAATATTGCTAACTATGCAAAGCGTTGGATGGTGAGAGCCATACATAAGTTGCCTTATCCTGGAGTGCTGCAGTATGATAACCATAAGGAGGTAAATGCTTGTATTTTTCAGACCTACGACTATTTGGTTAAGATGTTTGAATTCTGTTGTAAGCACAACTATCCTATGGTCATCAATGTGCACTACTGGCATCTTCTCGACAATCCGACAGAATTGGAGAAACTCCGTAAATTCGTTATGGATTATGCCATCCCAAGAGGGGCAATTCCTACACGTTTGAGCGATCTATTAAAGTATGCATCAATATAATCCAAACAGATAATGTCATCATCGAAATTAGTTAGATCGTCCATCATAGTCAGTTTGATATTGGCTGTTGGCTATTTGGTTTCCTTTGTCAAAGAATCCATTATAGCCAACTACTTTGGAGTATCTGCCGATGTGGATGCTTACACCATAGCTATCACCATACCTGTAGTTCTGTTCTCTATCGTTACGGTATCTATCCGCTCTGTAATAGTCCCCATCTATTCCGACTTGCTGTATAACATGACAAAAGAGGTGGCTGATGGATTTATCAGTAACACGCTATGTTGTGTAGGTGTAGTTATCCTTGCTCTGATTGTAATCATGGAACTGGGAGCGGGTTTCTTAACAACGTTTTTTGCTCCTGGATTTGATGCTGCTACTCATGATTTGTCCACAAGCCTTTTACGCATTACACTGCCATCAATCCTGTTTACTGTAATAAATGATGTGCTGGTAGGACTTCTGAATGTACATAAGCGCTTTATTGCTCCTTCGTGTGTTGTATTCTTTCTGAACATTGGTCTGATTTTGACCATTGTGTTCCTGCATTCACAGTTTGGAATTGTAGCAGGTGCCCTTGGTTACATCATTGGCGGAGGATTGAGCATGTTCTACATCTTAATTATATCGTCGGGAGTATATCGTTTCCGCTTTATGCTCAGTTTTAAGGATGAATTCTTTAAACGAACTCTCAAGCAGACAGTTCCTGTAGTATGGAGTACCAGCATTGCAGAAGTCAATGCAGTCATTAACCGAATGATTGCTTCTTTCCTGTTCGTGGGGTCAATCTCTGCTCTCAGTTATGCAAATAAGATTAATTCCATATTTATCAGTTTCTTCATTACAGCTGTAGCAACGATTGTATATCCGCTCTATGCGGAATCATCGGCTAAGAAGGATATGGATCAACTTTCGCATAGAGTAAACTTCACGCTTTCGCTCTATACCATGATCTTGTTACCAATGGTTCTTGGAGTGTTGTGTTACAGAAAAGAATTGGTGAGTGTGGCTTTTGCCCGAGGTGTGTTTGATGCGTTGGCTGTAGCAACCACCTCTTCGTTACTAGGTTGTTACTGCTTAGGTCTGCTTTTTATGTCGTTTAGAGAGACGCTTACTAAGGTGTTCTACTCTATGCAGGATATGAAGACTCCGGCGAAGAATGCCACCATCGGAGTGTTGCTGAATGTGGTGCTAAATCTTACATTACCTTTTGTTCTTGGTGTGGAAGGACTTGCCTTTGGTACCAGCTTTACTGCAATGTTCATCTCGTTGAGGCTTCTGTACCTTTTGAAAAAGAATTATAAAGAATTGCGGTTGGAGTACTTTCAGAAAAACTTGATCGGAATTGCATTAGCTACGGTAGTGATGGCAGTTATTGTGTTTGCCTTCTCTTACTTTTATCAAGGTGACAACAACCTTGTCAGATTGGTAATCGGAGCTGGAATTGGTGTCGTTTCATACACAATTGGCATCTGGGCTTTCCGTGTGCCTGTATTTAAACAAGCTTTACAAATGATAATTAAAAAATAAATTATATGTATAAGTATCTGATAATTAATACGATATGGGCGCTGGCTCCTGAATCTGTAATAGTGAATTACGCTTTTGATCAAGGATGGATCAAGGGCAGAATGATTGATAAGAAGTGCCAACTTTCTGAGAATTACTTTTGGGATGCTAATGGTGGTGCTTTTGTGGTATAGCAGAATACATATATCGTGATTTCGAAGTCAGCAAGATTAACAAATACAAGAGAGAAATCATTGGCATGTGGGCTGCATTTGTCTATAGAGGCGGGAAGGCATATTGCTTTAACGACTATTGGGGCCTGTATGACATTTGTTTTCATAGCTCAGAGGATAATACCTTTGTGGTTTCAACATCTTTGGCAGATGTACATGCAAATGTGCCTGATGCAAGAATCGATGAATATCCTTTCGTGATGGACAACTTTCAGTTGGGTGCCTTCCTTGGTGACACCATGTTTAAAGAGATTAAGCGCCTGAAGAGAGAGCAGTATTTGGAAATCACAGAGTGTGGATTGAATTTGAAGGGACTCTCTGATTATAGATATAAGTATGCGTTTCAAAACAAGCAGCAAACAATACAGGATATTGTATCCTATGCCAAAAAACTTTCTGTTAAAATTGCTGCTCGTTTCGGGAAAACTGCTGTTGCAATGACCGGTGGTTTTGACTCTCGACTGGTATTTGGGATCCTCAATTCTGCTCCAAATAATGACATTACATTGGTACATGGAGTGTCATCTGGTACTGAAAAGGAAGATATGGAGATTGCTCAGAACATAGCAAAGCACTATCATAAGGATTTTATTCTCGAAGATTGGAATAATCGAAAAGGATTTAACCTTAATGACCAGTTCAATATTTTCAGAATAGTAGATTATTACAATTATGTAGGTTTAGGAAGCAAGCGATGCTATAGTGAATATGAGCGAATCGGCAAAGGCTATACCTTCTATCAGGCTGGATACTTCTGCGAAGCTCTCCGTTTGAGGGAATGGGCAGAGCAGAAGAAGTCATCTACCTTCTCTTTGACGGATTATGTGGATAACTACTATATCAACAAGAGTCTGAAAGAGTGTTATGCGAACTATGACGAATATCGCAATTACTTGGTGGAAAAGTATCGTGAGCAATTGAAAGAAATAGGGTTTACTGGTGACGAGAATAGAATACCTATGGACTATTTCGAAAGATTCCGATGGATAATGTCCCGTTACTGTGATTCCCGCTCTGTTATGATGCTGAACAGCTTCCAGTTTACTTTCCCGATTATGTCAACTCCATTCATTCATGAGATAGTCTTGTCATTGCCTACTGACGTGATCAAAGGCGGCGGATTCCAGATAGAATTGGTTTCGGCAATGAACAAGGAACTGGTCGAACTCTTTGGATTGCACTCTCATAGAAGATTATATCGAATTAAAAACAATAAGAAAATTCCATTGCTCATAATGAAAAACGTTGCTGACTACTGCTTTACGTTGCTGCCTTTCATCAAACCGATGATGTTCGCAGTATATAGAAAGTTTAAGTATGATTCAACAAATGTTCGACATGGAGTATTGGATGAGTTTGACCAGCTATCAGTTAAGGTGCCCGAGTATTTGGATCTTACAAAATATCCAGAGGTACCATATCGCTTGAGAGCAACTATGATAGGCTTGTCGTGCGTTCAAAATGAAAAGTGAACAATAATAGTCAATGAAAATTCTTTTTATAACTCCCTACATTACCTCTGCATGCCATCCAGCCTTCCTGAGAAACCAGACTGGCTTCGGATACATGGTACATGATATAGCACAATATGTAGCCAAGACGGAGGAGGTGGATATATTTGCAACCATGGCTTTCACTCCAAAGATGGAAGTGGATGGTTTCAAAGTGGTGGGCAGAAGTAAATGGTCTCTACTAAGAAATCTCAGTTTGAAGAATCTGCTGGACGGATTCCGTTTCATCAACAGGTATTCTATGCCTCTCAAGGAGAGCCTAAGAACGCTCTACATCTTTGCTGCCATCGGACAGGTAGAACACATCATGAAGCAGTACGATGTTGTGCACATCCATGGATGCTCGTCCATAACAGATGCTGTCATCAAGGCTTGCAAAAGACAAAATATCCCGTTCCTCGTGACACTACACGGATTGAATAGCTTCGAGAAGCTTATCAAACTTCATTCTTCGTTATGTCGCTATGAACGTGATTTCCTGAAAGAGGCTGTAACAAATCATTATCCAGTATCTTTCATCAGTACTGGCAATATACTGACGGTGGAAGCAGCTACAGGAAAGACGGCTGATAGCTTCCGAGTGATTTGTAACGGTTGTAATGTGGAACGAAAGCCTATGAAAGTTGACATCCGTAAGGAATATGGCATTTCAGCCGATGATTTCGTATTTGCTTTCGTTGGCAATGTGTCGGCTAACAAGAATCAGGCGCAGGTAGCTCGTGCATGGAGATTGTTATCGGATGATCTTCGTCAGAAGTGCAAAGTGCTGTTTGTTGGACGTTATACAGAGAATGATGAACTGGTTCAATATATTCGTACTAATCATCCGGAAGAAAATCTCTTTATTTGCGGAATGCAACCAAAGGAGAAGGTCTCAGACTTCTATCATGCTTGCGATGCTACCATTCTGACAAGTATCACTGAAGGTTTCGGCTTGAGCATTATTGAGGGCTTTGTTTACGGCAAACCGAATGTGACATTTGCTGATCTTCCTGCCACATCGGATCTCTATGACAAGAAGGCTATGGTACTGGCGGAAGATAGAAATGATGAAACGTTGGCCAAGGCAATGGAGAGAATGATGCAGACAAGATTTAATAAGGATGAGATATTAAAGTATTCGTTGAAGTTCTCTTTTGAGAAGATGGCGAAGAAGTATTGTGAAACTTATAACAGTATTAAAATATGAAGAAAGTTGTTATGTTTTTCGTTGACTTGTTCCGCAAGGCAAAGCACTATATTAGCACCTTCCTCTTGAAGTGTCAACTTGTAGAGTATGGCGACAATGTGGGAGCTGCCAAAATAATCAGAATCTCTCGACAGGCAAAGGTGTCTGTTGGGCATAATTGTGGATTTAATGGTTTGATTATAAGTGGATTGGGGAGGGTAAAAATTGGTGATTATTTTCACTCAGGAACCAATATCCTGATAATGTTGGGAAGCCATGATTATGAATATGGCGACAAGATTCCGTACGGTAGTCACTACAAGCCGAAGAATGTTATAATAGATGATTTTGTGTGGCTTGGAAGCAATGTCATCATCTCTGGCAATGTTCATATTGGTGAAGGTGCTATTGTTGCAGTCGGTTCGGTTGTTGTGAAAGACGTGCCTCCGTATGCCATAGTCGGTGGAAATCCTGCAAAAGTAATTAAGTATAGAAACATTGAGCAGTTTGAACAACTTAAAAAAGAAGGTAAGTTCTGATGAATGTATTTAAAATCGCCAAATTTCTGCAGAAAGGAAACAAAGGATATTTTGAAGTGCCGGTGAATGAACAATTGGCATATCTTGATGGCTTGGGAAACGCATCAAGTGACATAGAGAGAAGCTATAAACAGTTCCTGTGTCAGGAGTATTTTGTGCCCACTTGGAAACGGTTCTTATGGTGGGTTGTTTCTGTTGCAGCAATACCATTTCTTTTGATAATTCTTTATTTGAGAGGTCTTCGAGTGAGACCCATCAAAAAGATTGATACGATTGCCGAAAATAGAGGTATGACTGAAATCATACCTCTAGAACTGTCTTCAAAATATGACCTTGAATTTGGTGTATGGCATTCAGGCGTTGGACTTAATGGTAGTGACATTCATTATATCTTTCGCAGAATAATAGGATGGAGACAGCCATATTTTATGATGAAGTCCATATTACGAATCGCATCATTCAGTCCAATGATTACTAAGTTTTCTCCAGAGAGAATCATTCAGTATGGTGAATACAGTTTCTGCTCGTCTATGCTGACGGATTATTTCCATACTAGAGGTGTGAAGAATATCAATGTGCAACATGGTGAGAAGTTGATGTTCATCAGAGATTCTTTCTTTCATTTTGATGAATGTTATGTGTGGGGTGATTATTACGTGAAAATGTTTGTCAGGATGAAAGCAGAACCTAATCAATTCATTGTTTCTGTACCTCCGAGTTTGAACATAAATATTGAAGAACATAATAGTCCGTCTTGCTATGCTGACTACAAGTATTATCTCGCTTCTGAAAGCGAGGATGATATTCGGAGTATTGTTGCATCTATGGCCTTTGCAAAGCGTGAAGGTAAGACTGTAAAATTTCGCATTCATCCACGATATACAGACCTCAACATTCTAAAGAAATATGTTCCAGAATCAGAAATAGAGCTTCCATCGAAGGTTAATATTCTTGATTCTATCAGCAATATGGAGTATGCTGTTGGTTGTTATACTACTGTATTGCTTCAAGCATGTCTATCTGGAAAGAAAGTGATTATCAACGATGTTACTTTCCAAGAACGATACGGACAGTTGAAGGAGTATGGTTATATCCTCGCAAAGGATGAAATTGAAAAACTTTCACAAAGATTGTGATGGAAATATTTAAAATACTATGTTTCTTTTTTTCTACCATGCCTGGTCAGTTGTGCTACCACATCAAAACTCCCTCAGGTTCAGAATAATCAGGAAATACAGCTTAATAAAACTCTTGACCTTCGCGGGCAGGATTGGTTGTTGCCAGAAGGTGCAAAATTGGTCTGTACGAAGAAGGGTGGAGTGAAAAACGGAAGGGTATTAGGGCGGAATGCAAGTGTGGTGAATGTGACTGTAGAGTTTGTCCATTTTTCAGGTTCGTTTCGTGAGCTCGATATTCAGTTGATGAATGATGTAGATTTGCTTTGTTATGATGTTTCGGCTATTGGTAGTCTCAATGTTCAAAGCAATGGGCATGTTGTTAGTTCTACTTCTTTCGGAACCTTACGCAACACAGTGCTTCAAGGAGGTAGTATTCGATTGTGAAAGAAGCACTAGTCCTTTCTTGTATGTGATTGGAAATGGACAGAATGCTTTTTCTGTAGAAGGTTGCAGATTTATAAATATTTCAGAAATAGAACTACTCAAGCCGAGGAATATGTTGAATCCGGTTGTTAGAGGTTGTGAGTTCTGCGGTTTGCTCAGAGAAGGAGGTCGCACGAAAGAGCCATACAGTGAGTGCTTACTAGAGAAAGAGGTTGAAGAATGGGCTGATGTCGGAGGAACAGAAGGTGTTGTTCTTAGAGCTTTGTGAGATAGGAGTGGCGAGCATACGAGAGGAAGGCGAAAGCGTGAATTAACAAATTTACATTTAACATAGTATCAATGCAAGACTACGGATTAGTGAGCATCATCACACCTACTTGGGGATGTGCTCAATTCATTTCAGATACGATTCGTTGTATTCAATCTCAGACGTACACTAACTGGGAGCTACTCATACAAGATGATTGCAGTACCGATGGGACAGCAAAAGTTGTTGAGCCTTTCGCAGAAGCCGATTCAAGGATCAAGTATGAGTGTAATCCTAAAAACCTGGGAGCTGCTATAACTCGTAATAATGCTCTCAGGCGTGCTAAGGGACGTTGGATAGCATTTTTAGATTCTGACGACCTGTGGGAGTCCGAGAAGCTGGAAAAGCAGTTGTGGTATATGGTGGAGAATGACTATAAGTTTTCTTACACAGCCTACCAGGAGATGGACAATGACGGACGAGAGACGGGTGTGGTGATCCGTGGCCCGAAGCATGTGTCGAAGCTCGGAATGTTTGCGTTCTGCTGGCCTGGGTGCTTGACAGTGATGTACGACCGTGAAGCGGTGGGATTGGTGCAGATTGCGGATATCAAGAAGAATAACGATTATGTGATGTGGCTGAAGGTGTGTCGCAAGGCGGACTGCTACTTGCTGGACGAGGTACTGGCTAAGTACCGCCGTGGGCGTGTGGGCTCAATCTCAACGCATGGGTACTCGACAATGATTTGTTGGCACTACAAGCTGTGGCATGAGGCAGAGGTGATGAATACCGTTTGCGCGATGTTTTGGACGGGCGTGAATCTAGCTTGCGGTGTGTTTAAGAAATTGGTATATGTGAAGAAAAACAAATAAAGATATGATACTGAAATGTTTTTTTGACCGAGTGCTCGCATTGATTGGCCTGCTGTTTCTGTGGCCGGTACTTTTAGTGGTAGCTGTCATGGTGAAAGTAAAAATGCCAGGCGGACCTATATTTTTTGTTCAGAAACGAGTAGGTAGAGGAGGCAAGTTGTTTCCTTGTCATAAGTTCCGCACGATGACTGTTAACCATAACGGTTCTACTGTGTCTGTTGCGGGTGACTCGCGCATCACACCGTTTGGTGCTACTCTTCGTCATTATAAACTAGATGAACTTCCTGGATTGTGGGATGTATTAATTGGCAATATGTCGTTTGTGGGACCTCGTCCTGATGTTCCGGGTTATGCTGATAAGCTTGAAGGAGCTGATCGTGATGTGCTAAAACTTCGTCCTGGCATCACAGGGCCTGCAACTCTCAAATATCGCTTAGAAGACGAAATGATTTTTGAGTATGTGGCAAAGAGGCAGGCTGAAGGAGACACTCGCCCTATGCAGGAGATTGCTACGGAATATAATGATACTGTAATTTATCCAGATAAAGTACGCTTGAATTGCTATTACTATCGCAACTATTCTTTCATAAAGGACATAGAGATGATCTTTGCAACCGTTTTAGGATTCAAGGTGAAATTTGCAGGCGAGGAAATATAAAAAATAAGAACATTAAAATATTAGTTATATGGCTACAGAAGAAAGAAAAACTATTTACCTCTGTCTCGCTCATATGAGCGAAGAAGGTTATGAACAGAAATATGTGAAGGAGGCGTTTGACACGAACTGGGTGGTACCAATGGGTCCTAATGTGAATGCATTTGAAGACGATTTGACGAAGTTTGTAACTGGCAATGTGGAGAGCACTGTATATCAAGACTCTCGTTGGCCTGAGGCTACTCGTGCGGCTTGGAAACTGAATCCTGCACTGAAAGATACTAAGGTGGTTTGCCTGAGTGCCGGTACTGCTGCGGTGCACCTTGCTCTCATAGCTTGTGGCGTAAAATCCGGCGATGAGGTATGCGTTCAGAGTTTCACTTTCTGTGCATCATCACACCCTGTCACTTATCTTGGTGCCAGGCCTGTGTTCATCGACTCGGAGCGTGAAACATGGAACATGGATCCGGAACTCCTCGAAAAGGCAATTCTTGACCGTAAGGAGAAGACCGGTAAATATCCAAAGGCCATCATTCCAGTAGCTCTCTACGGTATGCCATACGACTGCGAGAAGATTATGGCTATTGCCAATAAGTACGACATCCCTGTCATTGAGGATGCTGCCGAAGGCATGGGCTCACGTTTTAACGGTCAGGTGCTTGGCACTTTTGGACGTTTCGGTGTTCTGAGCTTTAATGGTAACAAGATGATTACCACCTCCGGTGGTGGCGCTCTCATTTGCCAGAATGATGAAGATGCCAACAATGTGATGTGGCATGCTACTCAGGCCCGTGATGCTTATCCTTATTACCAGCATACGGAAATAGGTTACAACTATCGTATGAGTAACGTATGTGCGGGCATTGGACGTGGACAGATGACTGTTCTTGATGCACATATCGCACATCACAAGCATGTTCAGGTACTTTATGAGGAATTACTGAAGGACGTCCCTGAGGTACATATTCACAAGCAGCCTGCTGATTCTCGTTATGATGCGAACTTCTGGCTTTGTGCAGCCACCCTTGATGCGGATGTTAAGATCCAAGGACAGGAGAATGCCTACAAGGAAGTCGTCAAGACAGCTGTAGGTGGCGCAGCTGGTGTTATCAAGGCAGTAGATTGCGCTGCCACTGACTGTCAGCCAAATAATAATGTAGAAGCTCTTCGTGTCTTCATGCTTAATAAGAAGGTTGAGTGTCGTCCTGTATGGAAGCCAATGCACAAGCAGCCTGTTTATGCTGATGCTGTAGCCTACGTTAATGGCGTATCAGAAGAAGTCTTCAAGGTCGGATTCTGTCTGCCTGCAGGACCTTATGTCACCGATGATGATATACGCTACATTGTAGGTTGTATTAAGGAGGCTATCGTAAAGTAAATGAGAATTGTATAATCCCCAAGAAAGAAATATATGAAACGATTGAAACAATTATTCTATTGTGTATTGGCGGCATTAATGTTTATCGGCTGCCAGTCCTACAAAAAAGTACCTTACCTGCAGGATGCTGAAGTGGTATTGTACAGTACTCAGAACGAACAGTTGTATGATGCAAAGATCATGCCCAAAGACTTGTTGACTATTGTAGTGTCATGTACCAGTCCTGAACTGGCTGCGCCTTTTAATCTGACAGTGGCTACACAGAGTAATGCTGTTTTGAATTATACGACTACTCAGCCTGTTCTGCAGCAATATCTGGTGGATAATGAAGGTAATATAAACTTTCCTGTATTGGGTGAACTTCATGTTGGTGGATTGACCAAGAAGGAGACCGAACAAATGATTGTGGAAAAGTTGAAACCTTATATTACGGAAACTCCTATTGTAACGGTACGAATGGTAAATTATAAGATTTCCGTGATTGGTGAAGTTGCTCGTCCCGGTACATTCACGATCTCCAATGAAAAGGTGAACATCCTGGAAGCCTTGGCTATGGCAGGTGATATGACCGTATATGGTCTGCGTGATGATGTTAAGTTGATACGGGAGAATGCCAATGGTAAGCAGGAAATTATTCCTTTGGATTTGAATAAGGCGGAGACTATTCTTTCTCCTTATTACTATCTGCAGCAGAATGATATTATTTACGTAACACCCAATAAGGCGAAAGCTCGAAATTCGGATATAGGTACTAGTACAAGCTTGTGGTTCTCTGCTACTTCGATCCTTGTTTCTATTGCCAGTTTGTTGTTTAACATCTTGAAATAAAAAGAAAGAGGCATGAAAGAAGAAAATCAAAACGTGAAGGGACGTGAAATGACTGAGGAACAGATCGATTTCCGGGCACTGTTTTTTAAATACATCATTCACTGGCCTTGGTTTGTAGGTGCGGTGTTGCTATGTTTGGTTGGTGCGTGGTTTTATTTGCACTGGGCTACCCCGATTTATAATATTTCCGCTACAGTTCTGATAAAAGACGAGAAGAAGGGTGGAGGTGCAGGACTTTCTTCGGAATTGGAGGATATGGGATTAAGCGGCCTGATGACATCTTCTAAAAACATTGATAATGAGTTGGAGGTGCTGCGTTCGAAAACTCTTGTAAAAGAGGTTGTGAATCAGTTGGGATTGTATATAACTTATAAAGATGAGGATGAGTTTCCTGCTAAAGGTTTATATAAGACATCTCCAGTGCAGGTAAGTTTGACACCGCAGGAGGCTGAAAAATTGAAAACTTCAATGGTGGTGGAGATGACCTTACAGCTAGAAGGCAGTATGGATGTGAATGTGATTGTTGGCGAAAAGGGCTATCAGAAACATTTTGAGAAATTGCCTGCCATTTTTCCAACAGATGAAGGTACATTGGCCTTTTTTCAGGCTGTTGATTCAGTTGCTTTGCAGGATGGAACGAAGGTTCCTCGGATAGAGAAGAGTGTACGTCATATAACTGCGACAATAAATAAACCGATGAGAGTGGCAAAAGGCTATTGTAACAGTCTGTCTATTGCTCCTACCTCTAAAACGACTTCTGTTGCTGTGATTTCCTTGAAGAACTCCAGTTTGCAGCGTGGACAGGATTTTATCAATCAGTTGCTTGAAATGTATAATCGCAATACGAACAATGATAAGAACGAGATCGCCCAGAAGACAGCAGAATTTATCGATGAACGTATTGGCATTATCTCAAAAGAATTAGGTAGTACGGAAGCTAATTTGGAGTCCTTCAAGCGTGATGCGGGTATCACGGATTTGACGAGTGAAGCTCAGATAGCTTTGGCTGGTAATGCTGAGTATGAAAAGAAGAGCGTAGAGAATCGTACTCAAATCAGTTTGGTAAATGATTTGCGCAAGTATCTGAGAGGCAATGAATACGAAGTATTGCCGAGTAATGTTGGTTTACAGGATGTCGCCTTGATCGGAGCGATTGAACGTTATAACGAGATGTTGATGGAACGTAAACGCCTGTTGCGTACATCCACAGAGAATAACCCTACTATTGTGAATTTGGATACAAGTATCCGTGCCATGAAAGCCAATGTGCAGGCTACTCTTGAGGGAACCCTGCAGGGGTTGATGATCACCAAAGAGAGCCTTGATCGTGAAGCAAGCCGTTATTCTCGTCGTATCAGCAACGCTCCGGGACAGGAACGGGCCTATGTGAGTATTGCCCGTCAGCAAGAAATCAAAGCTGGATTGTATCTGATGTTGTTACAGAAACGTGAAGAGAATGCTATTGCACTTGCCGCTACTGCCAATAATGCGAAGATAATCGATGAAGCGATAGCTGATGATATTCCGGTATCTCCCAAGCGATCTATGATCTATTTGATTGCGTTGGTACTTGGTATTGGGATTCCAGTTGGTATCATCTACTTGATTGAACTGACTAAATTCAAGATCGAAGGACGTGCCGATGTCGAGAAACTGACGAGTGTGCCTGTTGTCGGTGATATTCCATTGACAGATGAGAAGAATGATAAGAATGGTTCTATCGCTGTTTTCGAGAACAAGAATAATCTGATGAGTGAAACCTTCCGTAATATTCGGACCAATCTTCAGTTTATGCTCGATAATGATCAGAAGGTTATCCTTGTAACTTCAACTGTCAGTGGTGAAGGTAAATCATTCGTTTCGTCGAACCTGGCAATCAGTCTTTCTCTTTTGGGAAAGAAAGTGGTAATTGTCGGACTCGATATTCGTAAGCCGGGACTGAATAAAGTATTCCATCTCTCCAATAAGGAGAAAGGTATTACTCAGTATCTTTCCAATCCTGAAACGGACCTGATGGAACTTGTTCAACCTTCTGATGTGAATCAGAATCTGTTTATTCTTCCGGGTGGTACTGTTCCTCCTAATCCAACAGAACTGTTGGCTCGTAACGGTCTGGACAGAGCGATAGAAACCTTGAAGAAGAGCTTCGATTATGTAATCCTTGATACTGCTCCTATCGGCATGGTAACGGATACCTTATTAATAGGTCGTGTAGCAGACTTGTCAGTTTACGTATGTCGTGCTGACTACACTCATAAGGCAGAATATACATTGATCAATGAACTGTCTTTTGAGAAGAAGCTGCCTAATCTTTGTACCGTCATCAACGGCGTAGACTTGAAGAAGCGAAAATACGGTTATTACTACGGCTACGGTAAGTATGGCAAGCATTACGGCTATGGTAAACGCTATGGCTACGGCTATGGATATGGCCAAGATACAAAAAGATAAATATCTGAATATCTATGAATTATAACTTTTCTCAGAAAAAGAGCCCCGGAAGGGGCTTTTCTTTTTGTTATCTGAAATAAAAGCCTCACCTTTGCATTGTTGATCAACAAAACGTGAATAAAATAACTTGAATTTGAATCTTTTAAAAAACGTATTATGAGTGTAATTTACAAGGTTGTTACGCGACCATCTGACCCGCGTGTTCCCAATTCTCCCAAGAAATATTATCCGCATCTGATCACTTTAGGTCAGTCTGTCAATCTGAAATATATTGCGCAGAAAATGCAGGGCTATTCTTCTTTATCCATCGGTGATATCAAAAGTGTGATTCAGAATTTTGTGGAGAAAATGAAAGAGCAACTTCTGGAAGGTAAGTCTGTGAATATCGAAGGCTTGGGTGTATTTATGCTGACTGCCTGCTCGAAAGGGGCGGATGCGGCGAAAGACGTCAATGCTAAAAGTGTGGATAGCGTACGCATCTTCTTTCAGGCGAATAAGGAACTGCGTATCACGAAGACGGCTACCCGTGCAGATGAAAAACTGGATTTGATCAGTCTGGATGAATATCTGAAGAAGTTGAACGCCTCTGTGACTCCGAATGATCCGGATGATGGTGAAAATGGCGGTGGTGGAAATGAAGGAGGAGGAGACGAGGAAGCTCCGGATCCGACTGTATAATCTGAAAAGCTTAAAAAAAGAAAGGAGGAAAAATCAATGAAGAAAACTTGGAGTGTAGTTTTGAAAGTAATCATTGCTGTAGCCGGTGCGATTGCCGGAGTACTGGGAGTACAGGCTGCATCATTGTAAGCAGCATTCAGTAAATAAAGTAATTGGTTAGATAAGACAGGCAGGCGGGAAGAACTTTCCCGCCTGCTTTGTTGTATGCTAAAATATCAAATAGTTGGCGTTACTTTTTCGTGTGCGATAACGAAAACACAAAAAATAACATTTTATTATGTAGAAAAAAATGAGGGAATGCTTCGTAGTTCACAAATAATGATTAAATTTGCCGCGATTTGTAATGTTGAGTTTGCAAAATGACGAATAATACTATAAAGCATCTAGGTATTGTGGAAAACATACAGGGTTCTCATCTGTCGGTGAGAATCGTTCAGACGTCGGCTTGTGCGGCTTGTAGCGCAAAAGGACACTGTTCTTCGGCGGATAGTAAAGACAAAATCATAGATATAACGGATGTTACAGCTGCTTCCTATCAGGTAGGAGAGCGGGTGATGGTGATCGGCGAAACGTCGATGGGCATGATGGCTGTAACCCTTGCATTCATAATTCCTTTTGTACTTCTGATTGTTTCCCTGTTCGCATGGATGGCGTTGATAGGGAATGAACTGTATGCGGCTCTTCTTTCTCTGGCAGTTCTTATTCCTTATTATTTCGTATTGTGGCTCAATAAAACGCGAATGAAACAACATTTTTCATTTACTATAAAACCAATAAATAACTAAAACATTATGAATTTGATTCTGATTGCAGTGATTTCATTGGGAGCTATAGCGCTCGTGCTGGCCGCTATTCTTTATGTGGCTTCCAAGAAATTTGCCGTGTATGAAGACCCGCGGATTGCTCAGGTGGGAGAAGTGCTTCCCCAGGCTAATTGTGGTGGATGTGGCTATCCTGGTTGTAGCGGATTTGCCGATGCTTGCGTCAAAGCCGGTTCGCTGGATGGTAAATTCTGCCCTGTAGGCGGTCAGCCTGTCATGGCACAAATTGCTGATATTCTCGGACTGGCAGCTACTGAAGCTGAACCGATGGTAGCAGTAGTAAGATGTAACGGAAGCTGTGCCAATCGTCCGCGTATTAATCAATACGACGGTGCGAAGAGTTGCGCTATTGCCGCTTCATTGTATGGTGGAGAAACGGGTTGTAGCTACGGATGCCTCGGATGTGGCGACTGTGTGGCTGCCTGCCAGTTCGATGCTATCCACATGAATCCTGAAACGGGACTTCCGGAAGTGGATGAAGCCAAATGTACAGCTTGTGGCGCTTGTGTGAAGGCTTGTCCGAAGGCGATCATCGAGATTCGTCCGCAAGGCAAGAAATCACGCCGTGTGTACATCTCTTGTGTGAACAAAGACAAGGGAGCCGTAGCACGTAAGGCTTGTACAGTGAGCTGTATCGGCTGTGGTAAGTGTGTCAAGACTTGTCCGTTCGAAGCCATTACGCTGGAGAACAACCTGGCTTACATCGATCCGAACAAGTGTAAATCATGTCGTAAGTGCGTGGAAGTTTGTCCGCAGAACACAATTATCGAGCTGAACTTCCCTCCACGTAAACCGAAGGCGGAAGAAGCACCGAAAACAGTTGCTGCAGAAGCTCCGAAGGTAACAGAATAATAACAGAATAAAATACAGAATTGTATGTTAAAGACATTTTCAATTGGTGGAGTTCATCCACACGAAAATAAATTGTCGGCACATCAACCTATCATCACAGCGGAAGTTCCTGCAAAGGCAGTTATTCTGTTGGGGCAGCACATTGGCGCACCTGCCAAACCGATAGTAGCAAAAGGTGATATGGTGAAGGTAGGCACGAAGATTGCCGAACCTGCCGGCTTCGTTTCGGCAGCAATTCACTCTTCTGTCAGTGGAAAAGTGGCGAAGATTGATACAGTAGTCGATGCGAGCGGTTATGCAAAACCTGCTATCTTTATTGATGTAGAAGGCGACGAATGGGAAGAAACCATTGACCGTAGCAAGACACTGGTCAAAGAATGTGAGCTTTCGTCCGAAGAAATCGTGAAGAAGATTGCCGATGCCGGTATCGTAGGTTTGGGTGGTGCTTGTTTCCCTACACAGGTGAAACTTTGTCCGCCTCCTTCGTTCAAGGCAGAATGTGTGATTATCAATGCGGTGGAATGTGAACCGTATCTGACTGCCGACCATCAGCTGATGCTGGAACACGCGGAAGAAGTCATGGTAGGTGTCTCCATTCTGATGAAAGCCGTGAAGGTAAATAAGGCATTTATCGGAATTGAGAATAACAAGCCGGATGCTATTGAACTGATGACGAAAGTTGCTTCCAGTTATGCAGGCATCGAAGTTGTTCCTTTGAAAGTGAAATATCCTCAGGGTGGTGAGAAACAGTTGATTGATGCGATTACCAAACGCCAGGTGGCAAGTGGTGCGCTGCCTATCTCTACTGGGGCAGTTGTGCAGAATGTGGGTACGGCATTTGCTGTTTATGAAGCTGTTCAGAAAAATAAACCGTTGTTTGAGCGTGTGATTACCGTAACTGGTAAGTCTGTGACCAAACCTTCCAACTTCCTGGCTCGTATCGGTACACCAATGAAACAGCTGATTGATGCTTGTGGCGGTCTACCGGAGGATACGGGAAAAGTGATCGGTGGCGGTCCGATGATGGGTAAGGCTCTGGTGAATATCGAAGTTCCTACCGCAAAAGGCAGTTCCGGTATCCTGATTATGAATCAGAAGGAAGCCAAACGTGGTGAAGCACAAACCTGTATCCGTTGCGCAAAGTGTGTGAGCGCTTGTCCGATGGGACTGGAGCCGTACTTGCTCGGAGCTTTGTCCGAAAACGGAGATTTTGAAACAATGGAAAAAGAAAGAATCATGGATTGTATCGAGTGCGGTTCCTGTCAGTTCACTTGTCCTGCCAACCGTCCGCTGCTTGATTACTGCCGCTTGGGTAAGGGTAAAGTAGGAGCTATGATTCGTGCACGTCAAGCTAAAAAATAACGAAGTATGGAAAATAAATTAATCGTATCACTATCACCCCACGTGCATGGCGGAGACAGCGTACAGAAAAATATGTATGGCGTGCTGATCGCACTGATTCCGGCTTTTCTGGTGTCGCTTTATTTCTTCGGCCTGGGGGCTCTGATTGTCACGGCTACTTCGGTAGCAGCCTGTTTATTCTTCGAATGGGCGATCGTTAAATTCTTAATGAAGAAACCTGCTACAACCATCTGTGACGGTTCTGCTGTCATTACAGGTGTGTTGCTGGCATTCAATCTACCTTCCAATCTGCCTATCTGGATTATCATTCTGGGTGCACTGTTCGCAATCGGTGTAGGCAAGATGTCTTTCGGTGGTCTGGGCTGCAACCCATTCAACCCGGCATTGGCGGGACGTGTATTCCTGTTGCTTTCTTTCCCGGTGCAGATGACAACATGGCCGGTAGTAGGTCAGCTGACATCTTATATGGACGCTACCACCGGTGCTACTCCGCTGGCATTGATGAAACAGGCTATTCACGGCGATGCAAGTGCTTTGAGCCAGATACCTGATGCGCTGACTCTGTTTATCGGACAGAACGGCGGATGTATCGGTGAAGTAAGTGCGCTGGCACTGTTGCTCGGACTGGTATACATGCTCTGGAAAAAGATCATCACCTGGCATATTCCGGTTTCTATCATTGTGACTGTATTTGTATTTGCAGGCATTATGCACATGGTGGATCCCGAAAAGTATGTTTCTCCGGTATTGCAACTACTCTCCGGAGGTCTGATGCTGGGAGCTGTCTTTATGGCAACCGACTATGTGACTTCTCCGATGAGCAAGAAAGGTATGCTGATTTACGGTGTTTGTATCGGTCTGCTGACGGTGGTTATCCGTCTGTTCGGTGCATATCCCGAAGGTATGTCATTTGCCATCCTGATTATGAATGCGTTCACTCCGCTGATTAACACCTATTGTAAACCTAAACGCTTTGGGGAGGTAGCGAAGAAGAAATGAAAAAGTTACAATCATCTTTAAAGAATATGTTGCTGGTACTTACGGGCGTTACAGTCGTTTCCGTAGCGTTGCTGGCTTATGTGAACGAACTGACGAAAGGCCCTATTGCCGAAGCGAATGCAAAGACGCTGAACGAGGCCTTGAAAAAGGTGCTTCCTGAATATACCAATAATCCGGTAGCCGAAAGCGATACTGTTTTCAGCGAGAAAGACGGAAAGAAAATCGTGGATTTCATTATCTATCCGGCCAAGAATGGCGAAAAGTGGGTAGGTTCTGCCGTTGAAGCCAAGTCAATGGGATTTGGCGGTGAACTGAAAGTGCTGGTGGGCTTTGATGCTGAAGGCAAGATTTATAACTACTCTTTATTGGCGCACGCTGAAACTCCGGGATTGGGTTCGAAAGCGGACAAATGGTTTGGAGCTTATGATCCTGCAAAGAACGAAAAACCGGTATCTCACGAAGAAAGTGCAAAGTCTATTTTGGGCATGAATCCGGGAGAGACTCCATTGGCTGTGACCAAAGACATGAATGGACAGGTAGATGCTATCACGGCTTCTACTATCACTTCACGTGCTTTCCTGAATGCGGTGAATGCTGCTTATCAGGCATATAAAGGCGGTGAGGTGGATACGAATTCCGGAGCTTCCCAGAAAAATGAACCGGCTGCTGCACCGGAAGGTGAAGCAGCTGCTAATGACACTAATAACTAAGAAAGGAGGAGACAGTTATGAATAATTTTAAAGTAATGATGAACGGGATTATCAAAGAGAATCCTATTTTTGTGCTCCTGCTCGGTATGTGTCCTACACTGGGTACGACATCATCGGCAATCAACGGTATGGGTATGGGACTGGCCACTATGTTCGTCCTGATTTGCTCGAACGTGGTAATTTCATCTATCAAGAATCTGATTCCGGATATGGTACGCATCCCTTCATTTATCGTGGTGATCGCGTCATTCGTGACACTGTTGCAGATGATAATGCAAGCATACGTGCCCGATCTGTATGCTACTCTCGGGCTTTTCATTCCGCTGATCGTAGTAAACTGTATCGTATTGGGACGTGCGGAAGCTTTCGCAGCGAAGAACAATCCGCTGGCTTCTATGTTTGATGGTATCGGTATGGGATTTGGCTTTACCATTGCCTTGACTCTGTTGGGTGCCGTACGTGAATTCCTCGGAACAGGTAAGATATTTAATCTGACCATTCTGCCGGAAGAATACGGAATGTTGATCTTTGTTCTGGCTCCGGGTGCCTTTATCGCTTTAGGTTATCTGATTGCCATTATTAATAGTCTGAAGAAAGCCTAACTCTATTAAATAAGAAAAGAATATGGAATATATATTGATATTTATCTCGGCAATCTTTGTAAACAACATTGTGTTGTCGCAGTTCCTGGGAATCTGTCCGTTCCTGGGTGTTTCCAAGAAGGTGGAAACAGCGATGGGTATGAGTGCGGCAGTTGCTTTCGTGCTGACTATCGCTACCATCGTCACATTCCTGATTCAGAAGTTTGTGTTGGATGCTTTCGGATTGGGGTACTTACAGACAATCACTTTTATTCTGGTTATTGCCGGACTGGTGCAGATGGTAGAAATTATTCTGAAGAAAGTTTCTCCTTCTTTGTATCAGGCACTGGGTGTGTTCCTGCCGTTGATTACAACGAACTGCTGTATTCTCGGTGTGGCAATCCTGGTAATCCAGAAAGACTTTGATCTGCTGACAGGTGTTGTATACGCATTCTCTACTGCTCTTGGCTTTGGTCTGGCACTGGTATTGTTTGCCGGATTGCGTGAGCAGATGACCCTGGTGAAGATTCCGAAAGGAATGCAGGGGACTCCGATTGCTTTGATTACCGCAGGTTTGCTGGCAATGGCATTCATGGGCTTCTCTGGCGTCGTGTAAAAGACTAAGTTGATAATTAGATAAAGAGGCTGGAAACTCTGTCGTATGGCAACATACAGGCAGTTTGTTTCCGGCCTTTTTCTTTATATCTGTTCATACCGAATATGTTTTTTATCATACCAAAACGCCCTCAAATCGTCCCGTAAGTATCTTCCTGTGAATAAAATTGCGATAGTTTATTGCATTTCCATTTTATTTCCATACATTTGTACCTCAAACAAACTGAAAACCGAAAAACTAACCATATTTTAAAATTATATGAAAGAAAGAATTTTAGTAACGGGAGGAACAGGCTATATTGGGTCTCATACCGTTGTAGAACTACAAAACAGTGGATACGAAGTAATCATTATCGATAATTTATCAAATTCGAGTGCTGACGTTGTTGACAATATAGAGAAAGTATCCGGTATCCGCCCAGCTTTTGAGAAACTGGATTGTCTTGATTTTGCTGGCCTTGATGCCGTATTTGCCAAATATAAAGGAATTAAAGCGATTATTCATTTCGCAGCAAGCAAAGCAGTAGGAGAGTCGGTAGAGAAGCCGTTGCTTTATTATCGTAACAACCTGGTTTCTTTAATCAACCTTCTGGAGTTAATGCCTAAACATGGAGTAGAAGGCATAGTGTTCTCTTCTTCCTGTACAGTATATGGTCAACCGGATGAGTTGCCTGTAACGGAAAAGGCTCCGATCAAGAAAGCGGAATCTCCTTATGGAAATACAAAACAGATTAATGAAGAAATTATCCGTGATACAATAGCTTCCGGTGCCCCGATCAATGCTATTTTGCTGCGTTATTTCAATCCGATTGGCGCACATCCTACAGCATTGCTGGGTGAACTTCCGAACGGTGTTCCTCAAAACCTGATTCCTTATCTGACTCAGACAGCGATGGGTATCCGTGAAAAACTAAGTGTATTCGGTGACGATTATGATACTCCTGACGGTTCTTGTATCCGTGACTTTATCAACGTTGTTGACTTGGCTAAAGCACACGTGATTGCAATCCGCCGTATTTTGGAGCAAAAACAGAAAGAAAAAGTAGAAGTATTCAATATCGGTACAGGACGCGGTGTTTCAGTATTGGAACTGATTAATGGCTTTGAAAAAGCTACTGGCGTTAAACTGAATTATCAGATTGTAGGCCGTCGCGCAGGTGATATTGAAAAGGTATGGGCTAACCCCGATTTTGCCAACCAGGAACTGGGTTGGAAAGCGGTAGAAACATTAGAAGATACTTTACGCTCTGCATGGAATTGGCAGCTGAAACTCCGTGAAAGAGGCATTCAGTAAAAAGATATTTGTTTTAATTAACATAAAAGTTTAAACAAATCGTTCATGCGATTTGTTTATTAGATGCTAATCAGCTTGATCTGTTTGTGAGTATGTGAATATGAGTAAATGGTACTTATGCCTCTCCGGCATAGACAGGTATGATTGCATAGTAGTTTTGTCGTGTTTTATTTTGTGTTTGTGTTGTGACGGTACTACGACGGGAGTCGTGGTACCGTTTTTTGTTACTCCTTTACAGCCTGCCTTTAAAACGGAATACGTTAGTTCCCCAATCGGTTTCAGGTAAAGTTCCTTCCGGCTCGAACAATCCATATACGGAAGAACCGGAACCGCTCATAGAGGCATAAACAGCCCCTTGCTTGTATAGTTCGGCTTTAATTTCTCCGATCACCGGATGCTGGGGGAATACGCTGTCTTCAAAATCATTGATTAATATCTCTTTCCATTCATTTGCCGGGCGTTTGATCGCTTCTTTGATCGAGTATTCGGGATGATGAGGGTGAATATTGGCGAAAGCTTCCCGCGTTGATACGAATACATCCGGTTTGATGATCAGAATCTGATATCCTTTTAAGGATAGTGGAATGGGGGAGAATATGTTACCGATTCCTTCGGCAAAGGTCGGGGCGTTTCTGATAAAGAAAGCGCAGTCTGCTCCCAAAGTTGCGGCATATATTTCCAGCTGATCTTCGGATAAATTCAGCTGAAAGTGTTCGTTGAGTAATTTCAGCATGAAAGCCGCGTCTGATGAGCCTCCTCCCAGTCCGGCACCGGAAGGAATGTGTTTGTACAGATGGATCTCGATAGGACAGAGGTGAAACTCTTTATCTAATAGCAGATATGCTTTCACCACTAAATTGTCTTCCGGATTACCGGATATCTCCATTCCGTACTGATGCAGGGAGAACTTTTTGTCCGCTTCGGGGCTGGTCCGGATTTCCAGCGCATCTTCGAGAGCGACGGGGTAGAATACGGTTTCGAGGTTGTGATATCCGTCCGGACGCTTCTCGGTAATAGAGAGTCCCAGGTTTATTTTTGCGTTTGGGAAAGTGATCATATTCGTTCTGAATTATTATTTTTGAATTTTAAATTATGGGTTGCGAATTTATGCTATTGGTGACAAAGTTACTAAAATCTTCATTTTTCCTTATCTTTTCTTCATTATTATATTCTATCTTTGTCATCCCTTTCGGATTTTACTATGTATAAAAGCCGGGGATCATAAATTGTAAATCATAAAATTGTATATAAGCAGATGGCTGAACAAAGAAGAAATTCCCGTAACACAAAATCAACTAAAGTACAACCGGTCAATGATTATGGTCGTATCCAACCTCAGGCACCGGAGCTGGAAGAGGCGGTGTTGGGTGCTTTAATGATTGAGAAGGATGCTTATTCGCTGGTGAGTGAGATTCTTCGCCCGGAGTCATTTTATGAGCATCGTCATCAGTTGATTTATGCTGCCATTACTGATCTTGCCGTTAATCAGAAGCCGGTGGACATTCTGACGGTCAAAGAGCAGTTGAGCAAAAGAGGTGAGTTGGAAGAGGTCGGTGGACCGTTCTATATTACTCAGTTGAGCAGTAAGGTTGCTTCTTCCGCACATATCGAATATCACGCCCGTATTATTGCACAAAAATCGTTGGCGCGCGAATTGATAACGTTTACCAGTAATATTCAAAGCAAGGCTTTTGATGAGACACTGGATGTGGACGACTTGATGCAGGAGGCGGAAGGCAAGCTGTTTGAGATTTCCCAGCAGAATATGAAGAAAGACTATACGCAGATTAATCCGGTAATTGACGAAGCGTATAAGCTGATTCAGAAAGCGGCTGCACGAACGGACGGTCTGAGTGGTCTTGAAAGTGGATTTACGAAACTGGACAAGATGACCTCCGGTTGGCAGAACTCCGACCTTATTATAATCGCTGCCCGTCCTGCCATGGGTAAGACAGCTTTCGTACTTTCTATGGCTAAGAATATTGCTGTTGATTATCGGAATCCGGTAGCGTTGTTCTCTCTTGAAATGAGTAACGTCCAGTTGGTCAACCGTCTTATCACCAATGTTTGTGAGATTCCGAGTGAGAAGATCAAAAGTGGACAATTGGCAAGCTATGAGTGGCAACAGTTGGACTACAAACTGAAAGATCTGCTGGATGCTCCGCTTTATGTGGATGATACTCCGTCTTTGTCTGTGTTTGAACTCCGGACCAAAGCACGTCGTCTGGTGCGTGAACATGGGGTGAGAATCATTATTATTGACTACCTTCAGTTGATGAATGCGAGTGGTATGGCATTCGGTAGCCGTCAGGAAGAGGTTAGTACGATATCCCGTTCGTTGAAAGGATTGGCGAAGGAGTTGAACATTCCCATTATAGCCTTGTCGCAGTTGAATCGTGGTGTGGAGAGTCGTGAAGGTATTGACGGTAAACGCCCTCAGTTGAGTGACCTTCGTGAATCCGGAGCCATCGAGCAGGATGCCGATATGGTGTGTTTTATTCACCGTCCGGAATATTATAAGATTTATCAGGATGATCGTGGTAACGACCTTCGCGGTATGGCGGAAATTGTGATAGCCAAGCATCGTAATGGTGCGGTAGGTGAAGTCTTGCTCCGATTCAAAGGTGAGTTTACACGATTCTCTAATCCGGAAGATGATATGGTTATACCGATGCCGGGTGAACCTGCAGGTGCCATGCTGGGGTCTAAACTGAATGCCGGTGCTATGCCTCCGCCTCCGCCGGAACCGGACTTTGTTCCGCAGGGAAATAATCCGTTCGGTGCAACGGAAGGACCGTTACCTTTCTAAAAAAACGTCTTTTGGGTTGAATAGAATGACCGCTTAGTCAGATGAAAATAACCGCTCGATTTACTCCAATCGAGCGGTCGATTATTTTTTATAGAGTATAGCCAGGTTGTATTCTGATAGGGATAGGTGGCAAAAATGACAAAGAATACCCCTTTATTTTTTTGCCACTTTGTCACCAACCATGAATTTATTGGGGAATAATACAGTCAGGTCCTTGTTAGTTTAGCTTCTCTTGACATTTTTCTCTCAAATCGTTCTATGTCAACCGAAAAATCTTATTAACTTTGCGAAACTTTTTGAGAAACAATAAAAATTTAATTATATGAATATCTCTTATAACTGGCTGAAAGAGTATGTCAACTTTGATTTGACCCCCGATGAAACGGCTGCTGCGCTGACCTCAATCGGCTTGGAAACAGGTGGTGTAGAAGAAGTGCAAACCATTAAGGGTGGTTTGGAAGGACTCGTAATCGGTGAAGTGCTGACTTGCGAAGAACATCCGAATTCCGACCATTTGCATATCACTACCGTCAATCTGGGAGACGGCGAACCTGTACAGATTGTATGCGGTGCTCCGAATGTAGCTGCCGGACAGAAAGTAGTGGTTGCCACTTTGGGTACCAAACTTTATGACGGTGATGAATGCTTTACTATCAAGAAGTCAAAAATCCGTGGTGTAGAATCTACAGGGATGATTTGTGCAGAAGACGAAATCGGTATTGGTACTGATCATGCAGGAATCATCGTGTTGCCGGCTGAAGCTGTTCCGGGTACTCTCGCCAAAGACTATTATAATATCAAGAGTGACTACGTACTCGAAGTAGATATTACTCCTAACCGTGCAGACGCTTGCTCACACTATGGTGTGGCCCGCGACTTGTATGCTTACCTGATTCAGAATGGCAAGCAGGCTACTTTGCAACGTCCATCTGTAGATGGATTTAAGGTGGAAAATCATGATTTGGATATCGAAGTAGTGGTTGAAAACAGCGAAGCCTGTCCTCACTATGCCGGCGTTACGGTGAAAGGCGTTACTGTGAAGGAAAGCCCCGAATGGTTGCAGAATAAATTGCGCTTGATCGGTGTACGTCCTATTAATAATGTAGTGGATATTACTAATTATATCGTTCATGCTTTCGGTCAGCCATTGCATTGTTTCGATGCCGGAAAGATAAAAGGCAATGAAGTAATTGTCAAGACATTGCCGGAAGGCACTCCATTCGTCACATTGGATGAAGTGGAACGCAAGTTGAACGAACGCGATCTGATGATCTGCAACAAAGAAGAAGCGATGTGTATTGCCGGTGTATTCGGCGGACTGGATTCCGGTTCTACGGAAGCTACGACAGATGTATTTATCGAAAGCGCTTATTTCCATCCTACATGGGTGCGTAAGACTGCCCGTCGTCACGGTCTGAATACGGATGCTTCTTTCCGTTTCGAACGTGGCATCGATCCGAACGGAGTAATCTATTGTCTGAAACTGGCTGCTCTGATGGTGAAAGAACTGGCCGGTGGCACTATCTCATCCGAAATTAAGGATGTTTGCGTTGCAGCTCCACAAGACTTTATGGTAGAACTTTCTTATGAGAAAGTAAATTCGCTGATTGGTAAAGTGATTCCCGTGGAAACGATCAAGAGCATTGTTACCAGCCTGGAAATGAAAATCATGAATGAGACAGTTGACGGACTGACATTAGCCGTTCCTCCTTATCGTGTAGACGTACAGCGTGATTGCGATGTGATCGAAGATATTCTACGTATCTACGGATATAATAATGTAGAAATCCCGACTACGCTGAACTCCAGTCTGACAACCAAGGGTGAGCATGATAAATCAAACAAATTACAGAATCTGGTTGCAGAACAGTTGGTTGGCTGTGGCTTCAATGAAATACTGAATAATTCTCTGACTCGTGCCGCTTACTACGACGGTCTGGAGAACTATCCATCCAACCATCTGGTGATGCTGCTGAATCCACTGAGTGCCGATCTGAACTGTATGCGTCAGACATTGCTGTTCGGTGGACTGGAAAGCATCGCTCACAATGCAAACCGCAAGAATGCCGATTTGAAATTCTTCGAATTCGGTAATTGCTATTACTTCGATGCGGACAAGAAGAATCCAGAAAAAGTACTGGCTACCTATTCGGAAGACTATCACTTGGGTTTGTGGGTGACTGGAAAGAAAGTAGCCAACTCATGGGCACACCCGGATGAAAACAGTTCGGTATACGAATTGAAGGCTTATGTAGAGAATATATTGAAGCGCCTGGGACTGGATTTGCACAACCTGGTAGTTGGCAATCTGACTGACGATATTTTCGCTACCGCACTTTCTGTTCATACCAAGGGGGGGAAGCGTCTTGCCTCTTTCGGTGTTGTGACGAAGAAACTGCTGAAAGCATTCAATATAGATAATGAGGTGTATTATGCCGACTTGAACTGGAAAGAACTGATGAAGGCTATCCGTTCAGTGAAGATCAGCTACAAGGAAATTTCCAAATTCCCTGCTGTGAAGCGTGACTTGGCATTGTTGCTCGACAAGAACGTACAGTTTGCCGAAATCGAAAAAATCGCTTACGATACAGAAAAGAAACTGCTGAAAGAAGTGGAACTCTTCGATGTATACGAAGGTAAGAACATCGAAGCAGGTAAGAAATCGTATGCGGTCAGCTTCCTGCTTCAGGATGAAACTCAGACGCTGAACGATAAGATGATCGATAAGATCATGTCTAAACTGGTGAAGAATCTGGAAGATAAGCTGAATGCAAAATTGAGATAAATTTAAAATTCACAATTCAAAATTAATACAAACCAATGGGAAGAGCATTTGAATATAGAAAAGCCGCAAAGCTGAAAAGATGGGGCCACATGGCTAAAACATTTACAAGACTGGGTAAACAGATCGCTATTGCCGTGAAGGCGGGTGGTCCGGAACCGGAAAATAACCCGACACTGCGTTCGGTCATCGCTACTTGTAAGCGTGAGAATATGCCGAAGGACAATATCGAACGTGCGATTAAGAATGCAATGGGTAAGGACCAGAGCGACTACAAGAGCATGACTTACGAAGGATACGGTCCTCACGGAATTGCTGTCTTTGTAGATACGCTGACTGATAATACGACTCGTACGGTAGCCGATGTACGCTCTGTATTCAATAAATTTGGTGGTAACCTCGGAACAATGGGATCATTGGCTTTCCTTTTCGACCATAAATGTATGTTCACTTTCAAGATAAAGGACGGCATGGATATGGAAGAACTGATCCTTGATCTGATTGATTACGACGTAGAAGATGAGTACGAACAGGATGACGAAGAAGGAACAATCACTATCTACGGTGATCCTAAGAGCTATGCCGCTATTCAGAAACATCTTGAAGAGTGTGGCTTCGAGGATGTCGGCGGTGATTTTACTTATATCCCGAACGATCTGAAAGAGGTAACCCCGGAACAACGCGAAACTTTAGATAAGATGATAGAACGTTTTGAAGAATTTGATGACGTGCAGACTGTTTATACAAACATGAAGCCGGAAGAAGGCGGAAACGAGGAGTAAGTGGATTATGGAATATGTTTATAGAACCCAGGGTACTTGCAGCACAAACATCGAACTGAATGTAGAAGATGGAGTTGTGAAGGAAGTTGCCTTTTGGGGAGGATGTAACGGAAATCTTCAGGGACTTTCACGTCTGGTAAAGGGAATGAAGGTAGAAGAGGTTATCAAGAAACTTGAAGGAGTACGTTGCAGTGGCAGACCGACGTCCTGTCCCGATCAGTTGTGCCATGCACTGCATGAAATGGGATATTAACGGAAGTCTCCCTTTATAAAATATACACTGGCCTCCGGCAATTCATTTTGCCGGAGGTTTTTTATTGTGCCGTACCTTTCCCTATTTGTCGGTATTTTGAACCAAAATCGACCTTCGGTCGTTATTTATAAGTATATTTGTGCTGAATAAACTATTATGCAATGATGAAGAATATTTTTCAAGACTTGAAACGGAAAGATCATAAACGTTATCTGGGCGGACTGGATGTTTTTAAATATATTGGTCCCGGACTTTTGGTAACTGTCGGATTTATTGATCCGGGCAACTGGGCATCAAATTTTGCCGCAGGTTCCGAGTTCGGCTATTCACTTCTTTGGGTGGTCACCTTATCCACTATCATGTTGATTGTCCTCCAGCATAATGTTGCTCACTTGGGGATTGTTACGGGGCTTTGCCTTTCGGAAGCCGCTACGAAATATACTCCTAAATGGGTATCCCGTCCTATTTTGGGTACGGCGGTATTGGCGTCTATTTCTACTTCATTGGCTGAGATTCTGGGAGGAGCCATCGCATTGGAGATGCTGTTTGATATGCCTATTATGTGGGGGGCGGTGCTGACTACACTTTTTGTCTCCATCATGCTCTTTACCAACTCCTATAAAAAGATAGAACGTTCCATTATTGCTTTTGTCTCGGTGATCGGTCTTTCATTTATTTATGAATTGTTTCTGGTAGAAATAGACTGGCCGGCTGCGACGATGGGTTGGGTGACGCCTGCTTTCCCGAAGGGTAGTATGCTGATTATTATGAGTGTGCTGGGAGCGGTTGTGATGCCTCATAATCTGTTTCTGCATTCGGAAGTAATACAGAGTCACGAGTATAATAAGAAAGACGATGCGTCTATCAAGAAAGTATTGAAATACGAGTTGTTCGATACGCTTTTCTCGATGATCGTTGGCTGGGCAATTAACAGTGCTATGATTCTGCTGGCTGCTGCTACTTTCTTTAAAAGCGGCATTCAGGTGGAAGAATTGCAACAAGCCAAATCACTGCTTGAACCTTTGTTGGGAAGTAATGCGGCAATCGTATTCGCATTGGCTCTGTTGATGGCAGGTATTTCGTCCACTATAACAAGCGGAATGGCGGCAGGTTCTATCTTTGCAGGTATCTTTGGAGAGTCATATCATATTAAAGACAGTCACTCGCAGGTAGGAGTAATCCTTTCGTTGGGAATTGCGCTGTTGCTGATTTTCTTTATTGGTGATCCATTCAAGGGATTACTGATTTCGCAGATGATATTGAGTATTCAGTTGCCTTTCACGGTATTCCTGCAAGTAGGGCTGACTTCATCCCGAAAGGTAATGGGGAATTATGTCAATAGCCGTTGGAGTACTTTTGTATTATATGCTATTGCAGTCATTGTTTCGGTATTGAATATAATGCTGCTGTTTTCATAAAACGAACATAAATCTATAAACTATAAAATGATGAAGATTATTACTTATAATGTGAACGGGCTTCGTGCTGCCGTTTCTAAAGGTTTGCCGGAATGGCTGGTGCAGGAGAATCCGGATATTCTTTGTCTGCAAGAGACAAAACTACAGCCGGACCAATATCCGGCAGAAGTATTTGAAGCTTTGGGTTACAAGGCTTATCTCTATTCTGCACAAAAGAAGGGATACAGCGGTGTGGCGATCCTTACTAAGCAGGAACCCGATCATGTGGAATATGGTATGGGGATAGAAGCTTATGACAATGAAGGGCGTTTTATCCGTGCGGATTTTGGCGACTTGTCCGTAGTCAGTGTTTATCATCCTTCGGGAACGAGCGGAGACGAACGGCAGGCATTTAAAATGGTGTGGCTGGAAGACTTTCAGAAATATGTGACAGAGCTGCGCAAGACTCGTCCGAACCTTATCCTTTGCGGTGACTATAATATCTGTCATGAGCCGATTGATATTCATGATCCTGTCCGGAATGCCACGAACAGCGGCTTCCTGCCCGAAGAACGGGAATGGATGACTCGTTTCCTTTCTGCAGGATTTATTGATTCTTTCCGTCTGCTCTATCCGGAGAAACAGGAGTATACGTGGTGGAGCTATCGTTTTAATTCGCGTGCCAAGAATAAAGGCTGGCGGATTGACTATTGCATGACCAGTGAGCCGGTACGTCCGATGCTGAAAAGTGCCAGCATACTGAACGATGCCGTACATTCAGATCATTGTCCAATGGCTTTGGAAATAGAATAAAAATAGAAAATAGCATGGAAGATAGAATACAAAAAGCTGTAGAACTTTTTAAGAGCGGATATAACTGCTCGCAGTCTGTAGTAGCTGCATTTGCCGATATGTATGGTTTCACACAGGAGCAGGCAGTGCGTATGTCAGCCTCTTTTGGCGGAGGAATCGGGCGGATGCGTGAGACATGCGGGGCTGCTTGCGGACTGTTCCTGATAGCCGGACTGGAAACCGGAGCTACCGAAGCGACAGATCGTGAAGGAAAAGCTGCAAACTATGCGGTAGTGCAGGAATTGGCTGCCGAATTTAAAAAACGCAACGGGTCGTTGATTTGCGGAGAATTGTTGGGATTAAAGAAAAAAGAGCCGATTTCGACTGTTCCCGAAGAACGTAATACTCAATATTATAGCAAACGTCCGTGTGCTAAAATGGTGGAAGAAGCGGCAAGAATCTGGGTAGAATACCTCGAAAAACACCCTAAATAAGGGGATAAAATGCTTTTTTATTACAAAATCAGCAAAAAAAGATTCAATAAAGTGTTATATAACATAAAAATAACTATCTTTGTCCCCGAAATAAAATCTGAAAGCTTTCGGGCCGGATGATTTTTAAAGCATGTCTAACTATAATTTCAAAAGCAAATGTTGAAAGAAAAAGCAGGTGTAATCGCAGGTAATATCTGGAATGCACTGAATGAAACAGAAGGAATGACTGCCAAGCAACTGAAAAAAGCAACTAAATTGGTTGACAAAGATTTGTTCCTCGGCCTTGGCTGGTTATTGAGAGAAGATAAAGTTTCTGCTGAAGAAGTAGAAGGTGAACTCTTCATCAAATTGATCTAAGCGAGTAACTCACTTAAGCAATAAAAAAATGCGTTGGTACATGATTATAATGTTATCAACGCATTTTTTTATATTCCGCCATTTACGTATCTTTGCAGAGTGAAGTTACAAAATAGTTCTAAGTGATTGGAAATGAGCGGTCGTTACCTGCTCAATGTAGTAATAGGTTACGATTTAGTTAGTTATCTACTGCATTATTCTTCTGCGCTTTGCGTAACCTTCAAAGAACTCTTCAACTGCAAAGGTAGCTCTAAAATCGGAGATTCAGAAATAAATCCTTTGCTTTTTTATTCCCCACACATAAGATTTTCCATAAAAGCGGATTGATACCGTCGGAACACCATTGCCCGAAAACGAGTTTCGCACAAACGTGTTCCGACTACCGGCATAAACGGAGAAAAGGGCTTTGCGTCAAGCCTGAACGAATGGATATCGTTTCAGACAGATGGCGCAAGGCCCATTTCTTTTGCGCTTATGCCTAAATGGTGCTTTTACGGGATTTCAGCCGGTTTCCTTTTTTCGCTGTCCATCTGTGCCGGAGCGGAAAGCCGTCCGTGACCGCCCGTGCCATGAATGGGACAAGCCGTCACCAACGACAGGCAAACCGGAAGAATGCCGTATCTGACGACCCAAATGAATTTGAGCCAACAGATACGGCATACTTCTTTGTGTATGTTTGCCCGGTTTCACACTTCCGGCATGGCTCCCTTTTTCTTTTGGCTGTTTCTTTCCGATACGGATTTTCTCTTGGGATTTTTATCTCAATATGCCTCTGCTTCCGTTTACCTCCATTTTCGCGCCTTTCAGTTGGTACGCATCAGGTGGTCATTCTCGTTCTGGGCGCAAAGGTAATTCCGGGATTGGACGGGAAAGCAAGGTCAAGCCTCCTGTTTTCGGAAAAAATCTCCAGCCCTGCGGGTAGTATTTTTCCCGAAAAACCTTGCATCCCCTAATCCCTACCTTTTCAAGCACCCGAAACGAAAACGACCGATGCGACAGAAAGACGCATTAAAAAAAATGTCGGATAAACGAGAGGCAGATAAGATAGTTTGAAACTCAACTCCCTCAGCTCTTGAATCCGCATTAAAAA